>OHIY01000086.1_pt1 | contig 56251 bp, 46 predicted proteins | sample 1568351 | NCBI WGS metagenome assembly OHIY01 (sample SAMEA3879547, study PRJEB24766) | human gut metagenome | biome: human-associated habitat; feature: feces | place: USA | collected 1985/1987 | reverse complement strand
CATATTAAATTCACACCCTATTTTTGATATATATTTTTATTATTTTATTACATATTCCATTTTAAAAATAAAGATTTATTATAAAAGTAAGAGGATTATTTATGAAATTTAAATTTAAATGGGCGATTGCTTTTTTATCATGTTTAGGTTTAGTTTCTTGTGGCGCAGGAGAAAATCAGAATCCAAATATCAACACTCCTCCTATTGAAATTCCTGGTAACAATGACGATGACCATAACAATGATAACTTTAAAATCGATGAAAATGGTAACTTAATAGTTAATGACGTTAATACAAAAATTAAATTAAGCGAGAATAATTTAGCCATTTCTAATGTATATGAAGAAGAATTAGATGGCACAAAATATACTTGCATAGTTTTATCAGATGGCACTACTTTAAAAGTGCCAATGGGCGTTGATGGTAAAGACGGCAACACTCCTTATATACAAGACAATTATTGGTATATAGATGGTAAAAACACTGGAGTACCTACTACAAATGGTATTGAGCTTAGAGTAAACGGCGACAATATCGAATGGAAAACATCAGATTCTGACTCGTGGTCTGTTTTAATAAGTTTAGACTTGCTTAAGGGTCAAGATGGAAACGATGGAGTCGATGGAAACAACGGAGAAGACGGTAAGACTCCTTATATAGGTGAAAACGGCAACTGGCGGATTGGTGACCAAGATACTGGTGTTAAAGCTAGTGGCAATGACGGAAACGATGGAAACGATGGTCAAGACGGAGAAGATGGTAAGACTCCTTATATAGGTGAAAATGGAAACTGGTGGATTGACGAACAAGATACTGGAGTTAAAGCTAACGCCAAAGATGGAGAAGATGGCGAAAGCGTTTATGACTTATATGTAAAATATGTAGGATATGAAGGCAGCGAAGAACAATTCATACAAGATTTAATTTCCGGAAAGCTCCTTTATAGTGATCCAGGTAAGATTGACTATGTACCAGAAATCAATGTTAGAGTAACAGCTGGTGAAAAAGTAAATCTACCAACAGAAATTTTAGTCTATTACACTTCTGGCATTAATGTTTTTGAACCTGTAAGTTGGGCGGTAAACGATTTAAATACAGATTTTTTAGGTTATAAAGTCATTAAAGGTTTCGTTGATGGATATAACTCACCTGTAACTTGCAATCTAAGAGTAGTAAATTATTCTTCAACCGACATGTACATTGATGGATACATAAACGGAATTTTAGAAAATGATGTTGTTGACGTAACCCTTGTTGGATCAAACGTTGTATATACTACTTCACCTTCTTATAATGGCTACTACAAATTTGACAATTTAGCCGAAGGAAATTACACAATTAAGGTTGATGTTAACAATTATGATGCTGTAATGCCTCAAACAGCAAGCATTGAAACTATTGGCAGAGACGAATCAAAGATATATAAGAACATCTCTCACAATAATTTCTATTTGTCTAGTATTAGAGAAAAAGATACGTATTACTACATTTGGAGATTAGATGATAATGCAGTAAGTTATGAAACTAGTGCCAGTGTCAATGAAAAAATAGAAGTTGAATTCCTCGATGAAAACGATGCTGAAATTAGCGATGATGGTGCTGCTACTTTACTTCGAGAAAAATATAATGTTGTTCTTGATAACAGTCAATCAAAATGGACTCCTGAAATTTCATCAAGATTTTTACAACTATATTCCACTTTCCCTGATAGTGTAACATCTGATTTAAAATCTGTTTGGAAATTAACTTCAAATGAACTTTTAAACGATATTGAAATAACGAAAAATAACGAATATTATGAGGTAACAGTTTCAAAATCAGCAATAGCTAATATGACTCCTCGAGCAGCTAGTATTGATGGTATTCAAGGCGAATATTTCTCTAATAGATTCTATGCTGCACTTCTTAGATTTATAACTGATAATGGTAACAATGCAGAAAAATGTGAAACGATTTTAACAACTAATTTCTTAACATCGTTTAAAGTGCCTAACTATGAGGAGCTTACTTCCTCAACAACCCAAGAAACGGCTGCATGTTTCCAAGAATTCCTTCCTGAAGAAAAAATTCAAATAATTACCATGTTTGAAGAAATGCCAAAAGGCATGCATAAAATGAAGGAATTAAAATATTTAGTCAGGAGGAAAAGCGGAACAAAAAACCCAATATATCCTGAAGCCGCAGCGGTTACTTGGACATTTGCATCTGAGCCATACATAGAATTTATGGACTCAACATTTGATTTCTCAACGGGTTATTATGATACAAAACGTTTAATAATCCATGAAAAATCTCACATGTTTTACGAATATTATTTCAGTGATGAATTAAAATCAAAATGGATTGAAATTGGTGGTTGGTATGAAGATCCAAATGATCCAGATGGTTGGTCAACTACAAAACAAACAGAATTCGTAAGTGCCTACGCTCATCAACATAATCCAGATGAAGATATGGCTGAATCCATGGCCACTTATATAATTAATCCTGATTTATTACGTTCTCGTTCGATTAATAAATACAACTTCATAAGAAACTACATTATGCAAGGCGATATTTATTTAACTTCAATTAGAGAGGACTTAACATTTGAAGTCTATAACATTTCACCTGATTATATCTATCCAGGAAAAATTAACTCAATTGTTGTAAAAATAACCGGAAACGAATTCGAAGATAAATTAGTAGATATTTCGATGACTTTACTCGGTGAAGACGAAACATATGGAGCCGAAATTTTCAAATTTAGACTTGTACCATCAGATACCAAAGTAACTCAATTTTATGACTTTGCAGGTTCAAAAGTTGATTCATCAGGCCTCTCTTTACGTGGTAGTTGTTATTTTTCTAAATACTCATTCAGTGGATATTATTTAACCGATCAAATTACTTTAAAGGACAAAGTTGGAAATGAAAGATATTCCGGTATAAATGATTTTTCAATGAAAGTCTTCATTAAAAATCCTTTAGAAGATCTAGAGTGTCCTGTCTATCATAAAGGCACTTTATCAATGGAAGTTACTCCAACAAATAACGCTGAACGTCCTGGCGAACAACTCTTAACAATTAGAGGCAAAGTCACAGATAATATAGGCATTAAGCGTATATTAGTCAGGTTATTATGTCTTGGTACGGATAAAGCTTCAATCGATGTTGATGCTTCAGTATTGCAAGATGAAAACAACTATTTCACTACTGAAATTATAATTCCAAGTTTTTACAGCACTGGAACTTATGAGATTCAAATGATATCCATTGACGATATTGCCGCTAACAATAGTTGGTATAACATCAATTACGATGAATTTAAAGACGAAAATCGCTCTATTTATATCGAAACTCCTAATCCAGATAATGAGAAACCGGTTCTTGATGTAAATAATATTAAAGTTGAAGCAAGACCATCAAATCCAACAACTCCTAATGGTGAAACTTTTGTCAATATAACAATTACCATTAGTGATAATCTTTCTGGAGTTAGAATAGGATATTTAAAATTAATTGATCCACAAGGATTATTACATTCAGATTGGATTTATTTCGAAGGTGTTGGTCACACTGGAACATATTCTCCATTTGAAGACAACACAATTCCAAGAACGTTTACAATAAAAAGGACCTTACCAGCAGGAAGTGCACCAGGCATTTGGGGAATTTACGAAATTTCATTAACTGATTTTGCTGAAAACAGTGCTGTATTCAATTTTGCAGAAATAGTTCATTTTGAAGTAAAATAAGTTTTAGCAACAGTTTCTATTTAGACCAACTTAACTTAAATAAGTTGGTCTTTTTTATGAAAATTGAAAAATAACCTTGCAAATCCTTTATAAAAGTAAAAAAATCTCTGCGATTTATTCACAGAGAATTATTGAAGATTTGTTGATGTCTTTATTAAAATGGCATTTTTCCATTCATTCCTGTTGGGAAATTAAATTTGCCATTACGTCCTTTCATTTGCTTCATCATAAGTTTCATTTGATCATACTTTTTAAGAACTTTATTAACATCAGCATTAGTTTTTCCACTACCCTTAGCAATTCTTACTTTACGAGAATTTTTTAAAATTTCAGGGTGAGCTCTTTCTTCAGGTGTCATGGAGTTAATAATAACTTCAAAGTTTTTCATTTCTTTTTCAGCAGCGCTTAATTGAGCATCATTAACTTTTGGCATACCAGGAATTAACTTTAAAAGACCGCCAAGTGAACCAAGTTTTTGAACTTGTTTCATTTGTTTAAGCATATCATCGAGAGTAAAGTTCCCATCGACCATCTTTTTAACGCTTTTTTTAGCTTCTTTTTCATCAATGTTTTCACTCACTTTATCTATAAGAGTTAAAACATCGCCCATTCCTAGAATTCTTTCAGCCATTCTATCAGGATGGAATATATCTAAATCAGAAATTTTTTCACCTGTACCAATAAATTTAATAGGGACTCCAGTAACATGAGCAATTGATAAAGCCGCACCGCCTCTTGAATCACCATCCATTTTAGACATAATGGCTCCGGTTAAAGCTAAATCTTCATTAAACTTTTTAGCAACATTGACCGAATCTTGACCAGCCATTGCATCAGTTAAAAGCAAAATTTCATCAGGTATTACTTTTTCTTTGATGTTTTTAAGCTCTTCCATTAAAGCTTCATCAATTTGTAAACGCCCAGCAGTATCAATAATTAAAACATCATAATGGTCATTGTAAGCTTCTTCTTTAGCTTTTAACGCAATATTAACTGGGTTTTCGTTTGTTCCTAAATTAATTAAAGGGACATTAATTTGCTTAGCAATTTGATCAAGTTGATCAATTGCAGCTGGACGGTAAACGTCACAAGCGGCTAATAAAACTTTTTTATTTAATTTGTTTTTCATTAAATAAGCAAGTTTACCAGCAGTTGTTGTTTTACCACTTCCTTGTAAACCAACAAGTAAAATGATAGTAGGTTTGTTTTTGTTATAAGTTAATTCACAAGCATCACTTCCAAGTAAATTGACAAGTTCATCGCGAACGATTTTAACAACCATTTCACTTGGATTAAGTTTATCAAAAACTTTTTCACCAATGGCTTTTTCTTTTACTCCATTAACAAAATCACGGACAACCTTATAATTAACGTCAGCCTCAAGAAGAGCAATACGCACTTCTTTAAGCATATCGTCCATATTTTTTTCAGTTAAATGTGATTCACCTTTAATTTTTTTGATTACTTTTGAAAATTTTTCTGTTAATGCTTCAAATGCCATATAACACCTCGTCAATTAATTCTTCTTTTTCCTGTTCGCTTAGTGAACTATCTTGTATTTTTTTAACAATCCTTCGATTTCTTTCATTAAGTTTAAGTTTCTTTTCAAATTCTTCAAGTTTTTTTGTAGCATGCTCTATTGCATCTAAAACAGCCGCTCGAGAAATATTTAATTCATCACTCATTTCTTTTAATGATAAGTTAAAAGAATAATATTTTTCCATAATACTCTTTTGTTTATCGGTTAAAAGTTCTTTGTAAAGGTCAAATAGAGTATTAATATGTTCAACTTTTTCTAGCTCATTCATCTTTTATTAAGCTGGAACAAAGTCCATATAAATATTTATCTAAGTCAAATTCTTCTAAATCAGAATCTTTTTCACCTAGTCCAATAAATCTAACCGGGATTCCAAGTTCTTCTCTAATTGCTAAAATAATACCACCTTTTGATGTTCCATCCATTTTAGTAATAACAATTCCTGTTACATTAATTAATTCTTTAAAAGCTTTAGCTTGTAAAACACCATTTTGTCCAGTTGTTGCATCAATTACCAAAAAACATTCAGGAGATTTTTCGCTTAACTTAGTAACTACATTATAAATTTTACGTAATTCTTCCATTAAGTTTTTCTTATTTTGTAATCTACCAGCTGTATCGATTATTACTAAATCAAAATCTTCATCGATTCCTTTTTTGGTTCCTTTATAAGCTACGCTTGCTGGATCTTCATTATCTTCTCCTGTAACAATAGGAATATTTAAACGATTTGCCCAAACAGTGAGTTGTTCTTTAGCACCAGCTCTAAAAGTATCAGCGGCAACAAGCATTACTTTTTTGCCTTGATTAATATATCTTTTTGCAAGTTTAGCAATTGTTGTCGTTTTACCAACACCATTTACTCCAGTCATAAGCAAAATAACTGGTTTATGATCAAAGGTAAGCTCATTTTTAATGTCCTCACCTTCTTTTAAATAATTTAAAAACATTCTATCAACGAGCATCTCGTTGATTTCTTTTGGATTAGTGATGTTATTTTCCTTTGTATATTCAAGTAAATTTTCAATTGTATTAATAGTAAAAGAAACACCACAATCAGCTTCAATTAAGATTTCCTCTAACTCCTCAAAATACTCTTGATTAGCACTTTTATATCTTTTAGCCAATTCATCAAGTTTATTAGAAAAATTCTTACGTGATTTTTCTAAACCATCATTATATTTTTGTAATGATTCTTCCTCTTTTTTACTTTCAGGAGTTATCTCAACTTTATCTTCTTTTTTCTTTGTAAATTTCTCTTTTAAAAACTTAAATAAACCCATATTTATCCTTTAGATTGCTTTTTTGTTTAATGCATCTTTTGCTGCTTCTTGTTCAGCAACTTTTTTACTTCGACCTTCTCCTCGACCGAGAACAATCCCATTAAAACTAACTTCGGCAAAAAATACTCGATTGTGAGGAGGTCCTTTTTCAAAAACAATTTTATAAGTAACTGATTCACGATATTCCGCTTGCATTGCTTCTTGAAGAATCGATTTATAATCTTTAACTTCATCAAGCGTAAAATTTTTAACATCATCTTGATAAATCATTTCAATAAATTTACGAGCAAATTCAATTCCTTTGTCTAAATAAACTGCTCCTATAACTGCTTCAAAAACATCTTCCAAAATCGATTGATTGTTCATAACTTCTTTTGGAGTTAAGCTTTTACCAGCTCTTATATATTCAGGATATCCTTCTTTTCGAGCGAGTTTTGCAAGGTATTCGCTTTGAACAAGGTAGCTTTTTGCTTTAGTTAAAGCTCCTTCTAACATATCAGGATGTTCTTTAAAAAGTAAAGAAGCAATTACAAAGCCAAGCACACTATCACCCATAAATTCTAAACGTTCATAATCATGATGATGAGTTTTAGCATCACTATTAAAAGATGAATGGGTGAAAGCCATCTCGTAAAGATCTCTTCGATTAGTTTCAATATGAAATTTATTTAAAAACTCATCTATTGATTTCACTTATTTAATTCCTCTTTAAATTTATTAACAATATCAACACTTACTAATTTATATCCATTTTCAAGCGCGCTTAAAAATGATTTAACATCGCTACTTCCATGAGCTTTAATAACAACACCATTTACACCCATTAATAAAGCGCCACCAACATTTTTATAATCCATTTTTTGTTTCATTTCTTCAATGCCTTTTTTAGAGAATAAATAACCAATCATTGAAAAAATATTACGTTTGAAGGCAGCTTTTAGCATACCAGACATCGCTTTTGCCGTACCTTCAACTGCTTTTAAATAAATATTTCCACTATATCCATCAGCAACTAATACATCAATATCACCAAAAAGTGGATCACGAGCTTCAATATTACCTTTAAAATTAATCGCTTTGCATTCTTTTAAAAGTGGATAAGTTTCTTTACCTAAAGGTGAGCCTTTTTCTTCTTCTGTTCCATTAGATAAAAGATAAACCTCAGGATTTTTACTATGATATATAATTGAAAAATAAATTGATCCCATAATAGCAAATTGAACTAATTCTTCTTTAGTATTAGCATTATTTGCTCCTAAATCACAGACTACAAACTTCTTATCCTTTTTAATCGTAGGAAAAGAAGTAATTAAGCAAGGTCTTGTAATGCCTTCAATTCTTTTGATTTTAAATATTGCTGCACTTAATAAAGCTCCAGTACTACCAGCACTAATTAAAGCATCACACCCATTTTTAAGATAAGTATCAATTGCTACCATTAAACTTGAATCTTTTTCTCTTAAAGCGGTTAAAGGATCAACATCCATTTTTAAAACAGTTTTTGATTCAACAAGATGAACATTTGTTTGATTATTAAATTCGCTTAAGCTGTTTAAGTCCCCGATTAGGAAAAACTCAACATCTTTATGACGTTTAATAAATTCTTTAGTGGCCCCAATAGTAGCTTTTAAACCGTTATCTCCACCCATCATATCAATAACAAATTTCATACTTTAGTCTCCTTTAAGGAAAAAATCCCTAAGTTTTGCAGGGATTTTATTCAACTCCAATGATATAAGAGTAAACAGGCTGTTTGCCAATTCTTACATCAGCATCGCAGTCTTTAAATTCTTTTTCAATAAATTCTTCAACTTTTGCTTTTTCTTCATCATTAGCAACATCTTCACCTAAAAGAACGGTAATAACTGAACTATCTTCATCAACCATACCCTTAAGTAAAGATTTTAAAGCATCAAATTTATTCTTGTGGCAAGAAAGAATATCTTTACTATTTAAAATAGCCATATATTCATCCTTTTTGACGCTAACACCATTAATTTCAGTGTCTTTAATTGCAAAAGTTACTTGTCCAGATTTAACTGTTGATAAAGCTTCATTCATAACTTTTTCATTATCTTCAGCTGATAAATCAGGATTAAAGTTCATTGCAGAAACAACACCTTGCATAATAGTTTTACTAGGAATAACAACAACGTTAGTTTTGCCTTTTAATACATCCTTAACTTGATTAGCTGCCATAATAATATTGCTATTATTTGGAAGAATATAAACAGTTTTTGCGTTAGCTTTTTCGATAACAGTTAAGAAATCGTTGGTTGAAGGATTCATTGTTTGACCACCACTAACGATATAATCAACACCTACTTCATTAAATAATTCGTTAATTCCTTCTCCGCTAGAGGTAGCAATAATTGCATATTCTTTAGCTTGATCTTTTTCTTCTTTTGGCGCAGCAAGAGGAGCTTTAGAAAGTTCACTTGCAGCCATGTGTGATCCATTACCATTCTTTTCATTAAATAAAATTTCGTTATGTTGTTCAGTCATATTCTCACATTTTAACTTAACAAATTCACCGAATTGTTGAGCGTAGTTAAAAATATCACCAGGTTTTAATGTATGAACGTGAACTTTAACAAGGTCATCGTCTTGAACTACAACTAAAGAATTACCGTGGGCATTTAAAACGCTAGTAAATCTATTTTTGTTGAAAGCTTTTTTATTTTCGTTAGGCAATAAACGAAGAATAAATTCTGTGCAATATCCAAATTCTTCATTTTCATCGCTAGCAGCAACTTGAGCGGCACCTTGAGCACTTACAGCTTCGGCCTCATGACGGTTAATGACATAACCGCCAATTGCGCTTTGCATACCTTCTAAAATCTTAATAAGACCAGCGCCACCGCTATCAACAACGCCAACTTCTTTTAAAACAGGTAATAAATTTGGCGTACGATCAAGAGATGCTTGAGCTTCTTTAAGTAAAACATCAAAAGCATCTTCAATGCTCATTTTTGAATCAGCAACATCTAAAAGTTTAGCGCTAGATTCTCGAATAACAGTTAAAATTGTACCTTCAACTGGTTTTAAAACAGCTTTATAAGCAACTTTACGGCCGTTATCAAAAGCTTCAGCAAGACCAACAGCATCAATTTTAGTTTTTCCAACTAAACTTTCAGAAAAACCTCTAAAAATTTGACTTGTAATAACACCAGAGTTACCTCTTGCCCCCATTAATAAACCACGAGAGAAAACTTTGGCAATATCAGCTAAATTCTCATCATTACGATTAGCGACTTCCTTCATGCCGCTAGTCATAGTGAGATTCATATTCATACCTGTATCACCATCTGGTACAGGGAAGACATTTAAAGCATCAACTTCAGGATAATGATTATAAAGGTTATTGGAACCGCTAATAACCATCATCTTAAAAACTTTTCCATCTATATATTTCATATAAAATCCTCAATTAATCTTTAAATTTTCATTAAAGGTCACGTAGTTCTTCTACATAAACATTAATTTTAGAAAAAAGTTGACCGTATTTTTTTGTCAAAACATAATTAATTCGTTTACTAACTTCACTTACAATTTCAGTAATTTTGATGCCATAAGCACAAATTAAATGAACATCAACATTAAATTTATCTTTATCTTTGGTGACGTTAACACCTTCGACATAATTTTCTTTTTTTAAAATAATAAACTTTTCTTTGATTGATTTAGCATAAGTTAAACCGACAACACCATAACATTCTGAACAAGTTTCACCAACTAAATTGGCAACATCTTTAACGCTTAATGAAATTTTAATACTTTTTTCAGTTTTCTTTTCCATAACTTCATCCTAAAATGTATCGATATTATATCATAAAAAACACCTATCTTAAACACGTTTATAAGTGTTAAAGGGTTAAATAATAGACAAATTTTTAAGAAAAATAGCAAATTTAATCGTGAAAAAACAATAATTTCTTATAAAACATTAACTAAGTTTAAGAAAAATTGAATTTTAGTAAAAATAAAACTTTTGTTTAAATACATTGATATATTTGCACAAATATAATTTTTAAATAGCGATTTTACACTAATCACAATTTCTTTTTATGAATTTAAATTTACACAAAATCTGAGTTTTCAGAAAATTTCTGTAAATCTTTGCAATTAAATAAAAGATTTCGTTTTCATAAAAAAAGCCCGGCAACGTGTTATTCTTGCATTTCTGCTACCTTCACCACTGCAGTGCTTAACTTCTCTGTTCGGGATGGGAAGAGGTGTGTCCACTGCGTCATCGTCACCAGACTTATCAAGAGAATACATTAATTATTCCCTGAAAACTAGATATTCTTTAGATATGTTCTTTCATTACCCAAATTTTATTTAATCTCTTAAAATCTTATGAAATTAAGTCCTCGATCTATTAGTAATGGTCGTCTAAATGCCTCACAACACTTACAACTCCATCCTATCAACCTCTTGACGTTAGAGGGATCTTACTTCTTGCGAATGGGAAATCTCATCTTACGGTAGGCTTCGCGCTTAGATGCTTTCAGCGTTTATCCTTTCCATGGGCAGCTACTCAGCCATGCTTCTGGCGAAACAACTGATATACCGTTGCCATGTTCATCCCGGTCCTCTCGTACTAAGGACAAGTCCGTTCAAATTTCCTACGCCCACGACAGATAGGGACCAAACTGTCTCACGACGTTTTGAACCCAGCTCGCGTACCACTTTAATTGGCGAACAGCCAAACCCTTGGAAGGTACTTCCCCTCCAGGATGTGATGAGCCGACATCGAGGTGCCAAACCGTGTCGTCGATGTGAACTCTTGGACACGATCAGCCTGTTATCCCCAGGGTAGCTTTTATCCGTTGAGCGACGATCTTTCCACGCAGAATCGCCGGATCACTATGCCCTACTTTCGTACCTGCTCGATTTGTCGATCTCGCAGTCAAGCACCCTTATGCCATTGCACTCGAAATACGATTTCCAACCGTATTGAGGGTACCTTGGGGCGCCTCCGTTACATTTTGGGAGGCGACCGCCCCAGTCAAACTGCCCGTCTAACACTGTCCTGCAAAGAGTAAATTTGCCAGTTAGAATGATTGAAATCCAAAAGTTGTATTTCACCGTTGACTCCACCAATGCTAGCGCACTGGCTTCAAAGTCTCCAACCTATCCTACATATGAATTTCAAGCATTCAATATTAAATTACAGTAAAGCTCCATGGGGTCTTTCCGTCTAGTCGCGGGTAACCTGCATCTTCACAGGTATTAAGATTTCACCGAGTCTGCCGTCGAGACAGCGCCCAAATTATTATACCATTCATGCGCGTCGGAACTTACCCGACAAGGAATTTCGCTACCTTAGGACCGTTATAGTTACGGCCGCCGTTCACAGGGGCTTCAATTCAAAGCTTCGCTTGCGCTAACCTCTCCTTTTAACCTTCCTGCACTGGGCAGGCATCACCCCATATACATCGCCTTACGGCTTAGCATAGAGCTATGTTTTTGATAAACAGTTACTTGGGCCTCTTCACTGCGACCTGCTTTCACAGGCACTTCTTCTTGCGAACTTACGAAGTAATTTTGCAGAGTTCCTTAACGACAGTTAACTCGCTCACCTTAGGATACTCTCCTTGACCACGTGTGTCCGTTCTCGGTACAGGTGACATATACTTAAGCTAGCAACTTTTCTCGAGAATTGGCATCATCGACTTCGCTACTTGAGCAAGCTCGTTCACTCCCCATCACGGCTTCAATTACGCTGAGAGATTTGCTACCCAGCCATGTGTTCCGCTTAGTCCAAAATCCAATAATTGGTACGATTAGCCACTTCTGTCATTACATCGCATATATATCAGTGCTGGAATATCAACCAGTTGTCCATCGACTACGCCTGTCGGCCTCGTCTTAGGTCCTGACTAACCCAGGGAGGACGACCCTTCCCCTGGAAACCTTAGTCTAATGGTGTGTATGATTCTCACATACAATCGTTACTTACACCGGCATTCTCACTTCTATACAGTCCATCACTCTTTTCAGTATGACTTCACCCCGTATAGAACGCTCCCCTACCACTTATAGAAACTATAAATTCGTAATTTCGGTATTATGCTTAGCCCCGGTAAATCTTCGGCGCGAAGACACTCGACTAGTGAGCTGTTACGCACTCTTTAAATGATGACGGCTTCTAGGCCAACATCCTAGTTGTCTATGCGTTTTCACTTCCTTTAACACTTAGCATAAATTTAGGGACCTTAATTGACGATCTGGGCTGTTTCCCTTTTGAGCATGAAGCTTATCCCCCACACTCTGACTGCCAGGATTACAATAATGGAATTTAGAGTTTGATTAGAATTGGTATCGCTAGGTGCGACCCGCGTCTATTCAGTGCTTTACCGCCACTATTTACTCTCTGACGCTAGCCCTAAAGCTATTTCGGGGAGAACCAGCTATCTCCCAACTCGATTGGAATTTCTCCCCTATCCACAAGTCATCCGCGGGCGTTTCAACGAACGTCGGTTCAGTCCTCCAGTGAGTTTTACCTCACCTTCAACTTGCTCATGGATAGATCGTCGGGTTTCGGGTCTATCTCATCGTACTAAAGCCCTATTCAGACTCGCTTTCGCTGCGACTTCGTCTCTTCGACTTAATCTTGCACGATAAGATAACTCGCCGGTTCATTCTTCAATAGGCACGCCATCACCCATTAACGGGCTTTGACTTTTTGTAAGCATACAGTTTCAGATTCTTTTCACTCCCCTCCCGGGGTTCTTTTCACCTTTCCTTCACAGTACTGGTTCACTATCGGTAATTTGGTAGTATTTAGCCTTACGGAGTGGTCTCCGCACATTCCGACAGGATTCCACGTGTCCCGCCGTACTCTGGAACTCACTAGATGGTTATACAAGTTTACATACGGGAGTCTCACCCTCTATGCTTGGCTTTCCCAAACCATTCTGCTGTCATATAACTCTATCATGTCGTGGTCCGAACCCCTAGTAAACTAGGTTTAGGCTGATCGGATTTCGCTCGCCGCTACTCACCGAATCGATATAATCTTTCTTTTCCTCTAGGTACTAAGATGTTTCAATTCCCTAGGTGTGTCCTCATTGGAGCTCAAGGCTCCAAGATGATGCAAGTATTTGCACCGGGTTTCCCCATTCAGAGATCAAGGGATCAAAGCTTACACCAGCTCCCCCTTGCTTTTCGCAGGTAGTCGCGTCTTTCATCGTCTCCAAATTCCAAGGCATCCACTGTACGCCCTTATTAACTTAACTTCGTAAAATTTAGGTATCAGTTTGTCTTACAATTTAATGTAAATCTTATGTCGCATTTCAACTCAATGAAACTTGACTTAACAGAAAGAACATTTATTTAAAATATCTAGTTTTCAAAGAACAATTTTTAAGAGAATGCTATTCTCTCAAAACTAAATAGATGAACGCTGAACGTCTTAAGAAATAAACACTAGATTTAGGTTTATTAAATTACACATCGACTTATTTTTGTCGATTTCTTTCTCCATAGAAAGGAGGTGATCCATCCCCACGTTCCCGTAGGGATACCTTGTTACGACTTAACCCCAATCACCAGTCCTACCTTAGACGTCTCCCTCCTTACGGTTAGGATAACGGCTTCAAGTATTACCAGCTCTCATGGTTTGACGGGCGGTGTGTACAAGCCCCGAGAACGTATTCACCGCGACATGGCTGATTCGCGATTACTAGCAATTCCAGCTTCATGAAGTCGAGTTGCAGACTTCAATCCGTACTGAGATCGGCTTTCTGAGATTTGCCCACCCTCGCGGGTTCGCGTCTCTTTGTACCGACCATTGTAGCACGTGTGTCGCCCAGGTCATAAAGGGCATGATGATTTGACGTCATCCCCACCTTCCTCCGATTTAACATCGGCAGTCTCCCTAGAGTTCCCAACTGAATGATGGCAACTAAGGACAAGGGTTGCGCTCGTTGCAGGACTTAACCTAACATCTCACGACACGAGCTGACGACAACCATGCACCACCTGTGATAGCACACTTTCATGTCTTTCAACACTATTAACTAACATGTCAAGACCTGGTAAGGTTTTTCGCGTAGCGTCGAATTAAACCACATGCTCCACTGCTTGTGCGGGACCCCGTCAATTGCTTTAAGTTTCAATCTTGCGATCGTACTTCCCAGGCGGATTACTTAATGCGTTAGCTTCAGCGCTCGATCTCTCGAACATTTAGTAATCATCGTTTACGGTATAGACTACTAGGGTATCTAATCCTATTTGCTCCCTATACTTTCGTGACTGAGCGTCAGTATTGTGCTGGTAAGCCGCCTTCGCCACTGGTATTCTTCCATATATCTACGCATTTCACCGCTACACATGGAGTTCTACTTACCTCTCACATACTCTAGCCTGCCAGTTTTTGAAGCGAGATTGGGTTGAGCCCAACGATTTAACCTCAAACTTAGCAAGCCGCCTGCTCACTCTTTACGCCCAATAATTCCGGATAACGCTTGCAACCTTCGTATTACCGCGACTGCTGGCACGAAGTTAGTCGTTGCTTTCTAGTAAGGTACTATCAAATTAAAATCATTTCCTATCTTAACCATTTATCCCTCACAACAGAGTTTTACAATCCGAAGACCTTCATCACTCACGCGGTATTGCTCGATCAGGGTTTCCCCCATTGTCGAAGACTCCCTACTGCTGCCTCCCGTAGGAGTATGGACCGTGTCTCAGTTCCATTGTGGCCGATTACCCTCTCAGGTCGGCTATTGATCCTCGCCTTGGTGGGCTTTTATCTCACCAACTAGCTAATCAAAAGCAGGCTCATCAATCAGCGACCCCGAAGGGCCTTTTATAATAGCCATTTCAGACCATTACGTATTACGGTATTAGCCAAGCTTTCGCCTGGGTATCCCCAACTGAAAGGTAGATTACCAACTTGTTACTCACCCGTTCGCCGCTAGGTAAGCAAGCTACCTCGCTCGACTTGCATGTATTAGGCATACCGCCAGCGTTCATCCTGAGCCAGCATCAAACTCTCAAAAAGTTATTATCTAGTTCAAAATTATTCTGTGCGAATAAATTAATAATTTTCCTTAATTAAATTGACGTTGTTTGTTTGTACATCTATTTAGTTTTCAAAGATCTCTTGCACCTATCGTTACTCACAATCTTAATACGAAATTAATATTTTCGTAAGGTGCTTATTAATAATATCAAAGCGATATTATCGTGTCAACCAGTTTTTTAAGAATTTTTTCAACTTTTTTATAGAATATATTCTATAAACATTTAGTTTTTAAATTGCCCTCAAAACTCGCGACAACTTCAATACTATATACCTTAGTAGTAAGTGGTTTCAAGTATTTTTTTCGCTTTTTTTAATTAAATTAAATGTAAGCGCTTTACTGAAATTATTCGTCTATTTTACTATTTGTTTTTGCTTGCATTCATCTTTATATGGGCACATTTTGCAAATTGAAAAATCCGCAAATCCTCTACAAGCTAAGTAATAAAATCGATCGGCTTTTACTAAATCTTCTTTAGAAAACGAAAATACATTTTTAAAACATCGCTTCAAATATCTCCGCTTTGTTCTCAAAATTGATTTATTCGATTTTTCTTCAATTAAATAAAGATTTAAAGAGTTGGTTTTGGCCATATCTTCACAATCATCAAAAGAAATTAAAATAAGAGAATTTAAATATAAGCCGTTTCCCAGAAAATAGCGCATCAGCTTTATATATAATAAAGATAATAGTAAAGGGTTGATTGGCTCTAATGTTATCGCAAGCGGCACTACTTCTGAGCCGAAATGAAAACAATCAATAAAATCGACTTTGTAAATTGAAAAAGAGTTTTCTAGTAAATACGTTCTCCTAAAATCTTCATAATTCTCTAAGCCGATAAAAAAGTATCTAATTAATTCTAGTGGAAGTCTTGTGTCTCCTAAACAGTCAACTTCTAAACTTCCATTCATTAAAAATTCACGAATATTATCGTATTTTTTCTTTATGTTTATGTTGCTATGAAAAAAATTGCTATATTTTTCATAGTCTGCACATTTAAATAAATTTGCTTTCTTAGAATCAGAATTATCTATTTGAACATTCTTGTGGCTTGAATGGCTACTTTCCATTTTTTGTCAATATCTGCTCTTTCTTTATCGCTCATTAAAGGTAAGTATTCTTTCTTATATTTATGAATGCTTTTGATTTCTTCAATTCCAGAAAAATAACCACTGTTAAGACCTGCTAAATAACAAACTCCTAAAGCCGTAGTCTCTAAACAATTAGGCAACATCAATTTAGAATTTAAAATGTTGCTTTGATATTGCATTAAATAATCATTAGCTGTTGCTCCACCATCTACCTTCAAGACTTCAATTTTTCTATTCGATTCTTTTTCCATTACTTCGATAACGTCCTTAGTCTGAAGAGCAATCGAATTTAAAGTTGCATTTACAAAATGTTCTTTGGTTGTTCCTCTAGTGAGTCCAAAAACCGCACCTCTACAATCATCATCCCAATATGGTGCACCAAGTCCAACGAAAGCAGGTACGACATATACTCCGTCCGAGTCCTTAACTCGTTTTGCGTAATTTTCGCTTTCGGCAGCCGTTTTAATCATTCTCATTTGATCCCTTAGCCATTGAACGCAAGCACCACCGATAAAAACACTTCCTTCTAAAGCATATGAAACTCTTTCATCATAAGAACAAGCAATCGTTGTAATTAGACCATTATCGCTAAATACCGGTTTGTTTCCTGTGTTCATAAGCATGAAGCAGCCGGTTCCATAAGTATTCTTACTATCACCTTCATTAAAACAGTTTTGGCCAAACAAAGCTGCTTGTTGATCACCTGCAATCGCCCTAATTCTTAAATTTTCATTCAAGGATGTTGCATTTCCATAAAAGTAAGACGAAGGACAAACTTCAGGAAGCATGCATTTTGGAATATTAAAAAGTTTTAAAAGCTCGTCATCATAAGTTAAAGTGTTTATGTTGAAAAACATTGTACGACTGGCGTTTGTATAATCAGTTTTAAATATATTTCCTTTCGACAATTTATACATTAACCATGTATCAACCGTCCCAAAAAGAAGTTCTCCCTTTTCGGCTATTTTTTGACCATCTTTAATATGATCAAGAATAAATCTAATTTTTGAAGCACTAAAATATGGATTGATTATTAATCCAGTTTTTTTATGAACAATCTTTTCGTAAACTTTCCATTCATCACAGATATAGGCACTTTGTCTGGATTGCCAAACAATTGCATTATAAACTGGCATGCCTGTTTTCTTATCCCAAATTATGGTTGTTTCTCTTTGATTTGTAATGCCTAAACTATCAATATCATCATAAGTAAGATTAGTTTTTAACAGCAAATCATTGATAACATTTAAAACACTTAAATAAATATCCAAAGCATTTTGTTCAACCCAACCATCATAAGGGAACGAACAGGTTATTTCTTGCTGCGATTTATAGACAATTTCTTCATTATGATTAAACAAAATCGCTCTTGATGATGTAGTTCCTTGGTCAACTACTAAAATGTACTTTTCTTTCATATTATTCAACCTTCTCACCATTACACTTATAGTCTTTTGTATGTAGCAAAACCGAAAAGAAAGTTTTAACTAAATCACGACTAATTTGCTTCAACCTTTCTTTAGTGTCTTGATCATAATTAGCAATATTATCAAGATAAACTTTTCTCTCTTTAATAATATCAAGTTTTAAGGCAAACAAATCCTTCATTTGATTGCATGTGGCTATACCTATTATAAAATCAATAAGTTCTTTAATCTCGATTTTTGTTAATCTATTAAGCCAAATGTTTAAAGTAATTTGAAACGTCTTTGATGTTAAAGTTAGATTTTTCTTTCTTTCTAACTCTTTATACTGACTCTTTTTTGAAAAAGTCCGTGTTAATAAGTCATGTGCATTTAAGCCTTTTTTCTTTGTTGAAATTGGAATATATCGATTAGATCTTTCAAAAACAATTCCGACAACATCATCATTTGGAACGAATTTAAAAAGTTTCTTATTAAATTCTGAATAATCATAATTGTCTTTAAAAAAGCTTGGACCATCAAAATTATAAACTGCAATAATTCTATCTTTAACATTTTGGTTACTATTAAAGTAACTGTAATAGGCTAAATTACCACCCTTTGAGTGTCCAGCAATGATAATTGGCCTTGTGTTTAACTGCGATATTTCTTTTACATATTTCTTTGCAGCAACTTGAGAAGGTATTCTATCTTCAAGTATCATATTGAAATTTTCTTCCCGCCCAAGAAGTGAAATATCCGTACCTCTAAAAAAGATGACATTGTAATTTTTAATAAAGATAGTAAAAGTAAAAAATTGCATTGTCCTTTTCTCAGAAAAGAAATTTTTAATGTAGCCAATTTGTAAATTTTTGTACCTTCTAAAAGATAAGATTGGCTCAAGAAATTTTTTAAAATCCTTAGGATTTAAATAGTTTTCACTCATTTTGTCGAGTGTTTTTGGCTTATTAAAAACCGACGCTCTACAAGTGTGATTTGATAAAGAATGCTTTTCATATTCTTTTGTTTTTTCAAAAGAAGCATAAGAAAAAAGTGAGCCGACAACAATATCAGCTTCACAAAACGGGACCTCCGCAAACGTCTTGTCTTTAAATGTTTCAACAAACTTTAAAACTGTAGCCAAACTTATTTAAACTCCTTAGTTGTAATAATATCTACCCCTAAATTTAATACATTTTTAATCACAACTTGGTGAAAAGAAATTGGCTTTTTTAAACAAATTTTATTAATTTCTTTCATTACATTGAAAATTTCTTCTTTTGGTATAGATAAAGAGGTTTTAACAGGGCAAACCTCTTCAGAGTCAGCAATTTTAACAGTAGAGGTTACCATTCTATGAGGATGAAAGAGTTCTTCTTTTGCATACTCTAATCCACGTTTACATGTATAGCCTTTTATTTTGTCCCCATCTATTTCAATTTCGCACCCATTAGGACATACAATACACGTTAGTTTTTTAATCATTTTCTATTACCTCTATAGATAATTTATCGTATCCATTAAGCTCTAATTCTTTTACTTTAATCTTTATCATTTCTGCTGGCATCAAATTTGTTTTCACACAAGAATATAGGGTTTTTGCAGGACTTTTAAATAAAATTTGAGCTTTTTTAATATTCTTCTTAACCCTAAACGAAAAGATAATATCTTCTTTGTCGCTTCTTGCATTAATTATAGATGGAATAACGTAGGCAATATTTTGAGTGTGAGTCACCTCAATTTGATTAATAGTTTTTTCTCTTTTGCCTAGAATATATTTGGCTGCACTAACTCCAGCCCTTTCACTTTCTTCGCTAACAAAATCAACAAGATCATGAACATGCAAAACATTTCCAGTCGAAAAAATACCTTCAATGCTTGTTTCAAGATTTTGATCTACAAGACTTCCTTTACTTTCTTTATTTACAGCACAACCAGCTTCTTTAAGTAAACTATTAAAAGGATATAAACCTACACTTAAAAGCAAAGTGTCACATTCAATATATTTTTCTGTCCCTTTTATTGGTTGTAAGTTGGCGTCTACATCACTAATTTCAATGCCTTCAAGTCTGTCTTTACCATAAATTTTTGTTACAGTGTTTGATAATCTTAAAGGAATATTAAAATCGTTTAAACATTGAGCAATATTTCTTTTTAAGCCATTAGAGTAAGGCATAATTTCACTAACACCAAGAACTTGTGCTCCTTCTAGTGTCATGCGTCGAGCCATAATTAAGCCAATATCACCACTACCTAAAATATAAACTTTTTTGCCAACCAAACGTCCCTCAATATTTAAGTATCTTTGGGCTAATCCTGCAGTATAAACTCCTTTTGGCCTATAACCCGGTGTCGAAATTTGCCCTCTTGTTCTTTCGTTGCATCCTGCCGCAAAAATAATGGCTTTTGCTTTTATTGGTTGCACTCCATCTTTATTAATAAAAGTTACAATCTTATCACGCGAAATTGAAATTACTTGCGTATTTAAAAAATAGTCTATTTTTCGTGCGTCCAATTCATCTATATATTTTCGAGCATATTCAGGGCCTGTAAGTTCTTCATGAAAGTGATGTAATCCAAATCCTGGGTGAATACATTGATTTAAAATTCCTCCAAGTTCACCATTTCTTTCAAGAATTAAAATATCCTTTATTCCATTATCAAAAGCAGAAATAGCACTAGCTAAACCTGCGCTGCCGCCACCTACAACAATCAAATCCTTACTTATCATCTTTGGCCCCCTTTAAGGATTCTAAAACAACGTTAGTTCCTAGCTCGCTATAGCAAATATTAGATATATCAGTATTTAATTCTCTTGCTAAAATCTTGGCAACTTCTGATTCGCAAAAAGTCCCTTGGCATTTACCAAATCCAGGTCTAACCCTCTTTTTAACACCTTTTATTGTTCTTGCTCCACAATTTCGATGTATTGCATCAACAATTTCCGCTTCACTAATCTTTTCGCATCGACAAATTAGATGTCCATAAAGCGGATTAGATTGAATTAATTTATTAAATTCAATAATTCCAAGTTTTTTAAGACTAGAATGTTTTCTAACTTTTGGATTGAACGCTTTATTCTCTGGTAAATTTAATTTATTCTTTATTAAGTCAGAAACATATTCGCCAATTGCAACTGAAGAAGCTAAACCTGGAGACATAATTCCACCAACAATAAAGAAATTAGGATTTGAAGAACTCTCTTCAATGACAAAATCATTAAAATCAGAATTTGGCCTTATTCCTGTAAATTGTCGAATATTTTCGCCAAATGGTAAACTTGGACAAATCTTTAAAGCTGTTTTCTTAATTACATTCAATGTCTCCGCATCTGTAGAAGTATCATCGACATCAGAAGCGTCATTACTAGGTCCAATCAAGTAATTACCACTTGTTGTTTGAGAAATAAGAACGCCTTTCCCAACTTTAGTAGGACACATAAAAATTGTATGTTTAATAAAATTAGGGTCAAAATGATCTAAAACAAAATACTCGCCTTTTCTGGGTGTAATTTTAAACTTAGATTTTTCAACAAATTCTTCTACTTTATCGCTATATAAGCCGGCAGCATCAACAATACATTTAGATATAAATTCTGTGCCGTTCTTGCAAAAAACCTTGTAAAATTCGTCTATTTTTGTGATTTTAATTACTTCTGAGTTTAATTTGAGGATCGCACCATTATCTATGGCATTCTCCATTAATTTAACCGTCAGCTCAAAAGGAGAAACAATACCAGCTGTTGGTGCCAAAAGTGCACCACAAACTTCTTTAGAAAGATTTGGCTCAAGGGCCAAAGTTTCTTCTCTTGTTAATATTTTGGTATCAACACCATTTTCAAAACCTCTTTTTTGAAGGTCTAATAATGTTTTATTATCTTCTTCATTAAAAGAAATTGTAAGTGATCCAATATTTTGATAAGGAACATCAAGTTCCTCACAAACTTTTTTCATCATTTTAGCACCCAAAACATTGAATTTGGCTTTATTGGTGCCCGGTAATGGATCATATCCGCTATGAACTATGCCGCTATTTGCTCCGCTTGCTTCATCGCCGACATCGTTATGTTTTTCTAAAACCAAAATATTAGTTTCGAAGCGTGTTAAATAGCGAGCGATTGCACTTCCAATTACTCCGGCTCCAATAATGATTACGTCAAATTCTTTGTCTGGATACATAATTATTTCGTACGGTTAATGCTGTCTTCCTTGTGGAACATTTCACCATGATATCTTTTATGAAGTTTATCAAGATTATATTGAGCAACTTCTTCAAGCGTAATCCCTAAACCACTAGCAGTTTCAGCAACGTACCATAAAACGTCACCGAGTTCATCTTTTAAATGTTCTTTATCAAGTTCATGCCCTTGATATTTATATTTTTTAACAATATCACAACATTCACCGCTTTCACCAGCAAGTCCAAGAACACCGTTTGTTATCATGTCCTTTTTTCCTTCTTCGCTGATTAAATTATATGCGTGTTTTTGATACTCGTTAAATGATAGTTTTTCTTTATTATCTTCCATTTTTGCACCTTATTTTAATTTTTCAAAGTCATCTACGCCATGTTTACAGATAGGACAAATAAAGTCTTTTGGTAAAACTTCTCCTTCATAAACGTAGCCACAAATCTTACAAATCCATCCAACTTTTTTATTTGTCTTTGGTGGAATTGGCTTAATGTTATTCATGTAATATTCATAAGTTAAACTTGTATCATTGTTTAAAGTTTTGCTTTCGCCAATTGTACAAATAAAACCAAAATGAGTTCCTAAATCAAGTGTTTCAACAACATTTAAAGAAATAAAAGCATTAGAATACTTTGTTAAATAACAAACACCGTTTTTTGAAAGTTTAATGTCTTCAAAATCTTGGAACTTATCGACAGTTGCTCCGCTTTGGAATCCGAAGCGTTTAAAAATAGAGAATGGTGTGTGTTTTGTTAAAACACTAATATTGCACTTCTTTGTTTGATTAATAACACTAGCTGTGTAATTTTGTTTGTTAACACAAATCATCAATCTATCTGGGTTATTAGCAACTTGATTTACAGTGTTTATAATACAAGCGTTTTGCTTTTTCCCATCAAAAGTTGAAAGTGCGAATAATCCATATGTAATCTTAAATAATGGGTTGCCTTCTGGTTCTCTTTGAGGAATGGTTTCATAAATTTGTTTTGAGAGTTCCAATAGTTTCTTTGCATCATCAGTCTTAACACTGCTCTTAAAAGTAATCTTATCGCCGATTTGTTCCCAATCTTTGAGATCGCTTAAAATTTTAACAATTAAAGATCCGCTATTTGGAGCCCAGCTACCATTTTCAACTACTGCGAATTTTCTATTTTGTAAGTTATGATATTTTAAATCTAATAAAAATTCTTCAACAGGTGTAAAAATACCCATATTATAAGTAGAAGCACAAACAATTAGATGAGAATATTTAAAAGCTTCTGCTACAAGATAGGATTTATCTGTTTTACTAGCATCATAAAGAGCAATTTCTTTAAGGCCAAGTTCTGATAAAGTATCAGCGATAATATTGGCTGCTACTTCACTATGTCCATAAACACTTCCATAAACAATTAAAGCTCCGTTAACTTCAGGTTCGTATCTTGACCATTTATCATAAAGACCAATTAAATAATTTAAATCTTGTCTCCAAATTGGTCCATGTAAAGGACAAATTGATTCGATTTCAATTGTTGAAGCTTTCTTTAAAATTGCTTGAACTTGTGTTCCATATTTTCCAACAATATTTGTGTAATATCTTCTTGCTTCGTCCTCAAATTCTTTTTCAAATTTGACTCTATCAGCAAATAAATTTCCACTTAAAGCACCAAAAGTTCCAAAAGCATCAGCACTAAATAATGTCTTTGTAAATGCATCATAAGTAACCATAACTTCTGGCCAATGGACCATAGGGGCAAAAACAAAAACAAGAGTATGTTTACCTAAAGATAATGTGTCCATTTCTTGAACAATTTTTACATTTTTAACTTCAACTCCTTCGTTAAAGTTTTGGAACATTTCCCAAGTCTTGCTATTTAAAACAACAGTTAAATCTGGATAAACAGCAATTAAATCTTTTAAGCAACAAGCATGGTCTGGTTCCATATGTTGAATTACAAGATAATCAAGTTTTCTACCATTTAAAACAGCTTTAACTTTGTCAATATATATGTCTCGTACACTATGGTCAACGCCATCTAAAACACAAGTTTTTTCATCTAAAATAATATAAGAATTATAACTTGCACCATTTGTTAATGGATAAATATTTTCAAAAAGAGCAAGACGGCGATCGCTAGCTCCAACGTAATAAGTGTCTTTACAAACTTCTCTATTTTTATATATCATAAGTTCCAACCTTTCAAAAAAGATTATACCAAAAAATAAGGTAGTATTGAAAACTAAATGCCTGTAAGTGTATAGAAAAGATTTTAAGAATTTGAACTAAATTGATGCTTATTTTTTCTTTTCTTTAAGAATGCTTCTTAAAGCTTTTACTTTTTCTTTTTCCTCTTTATTTACACGATAAGAATCAAGAATTTTTCGTATTGCCATATTCTTAATATCAAAGCTTATATCTGAAGAAAAAAGATAATCATAAGTTTTCTTTGAATCATAAACATAAAGATAAGACAAAACCCAAGCTTCAACCATTTTGACATAGAAGAAATCACTGTTTTTGAATAAGCCGAAAATCGTGTCATAGATAGTTGTATCTTTTAAAAACTTAAAAAGAAACAGATATCCATATCTAATTAGAAATTCTTCTTTTTGGCTAATGAAAAACTTAATAGTTGGTAGAGTCTTTTCAAAAACGCTAACTTTAAAATATTGGTAAGTTGAATCGGTTATGCCCCAAGAAAGTAAGTGTTCTTTATTTTCAAACACAAAATCAACTTGTTCTTTAAAAGTCTTCTTCTGCTTTAACCCAATTGCAAAATATAGAAAATTCAATTCATAAAATTTGTCTAATTCAAAATCGTTAATATTTATATCCTTATACTTTTTAATTAAAGTTTTAACATCTTTTGAATATATTCCTTTTACTTCTATTGGCGTATTCAAAATGTTTTTCGAGAATTCAGAAAGCTTTGGTTTTTTAAGTTTCTCAATATCATTCAATAATTCGCTATAAGTACCCATGCATTAATAATAGCAAATCAGTGGTAAAAAACTAGAAAACACTTACAATATAATTAGACAAAGGAGAAACAAACATAAATGGAAGAAATTAAATTATTCATTTGCAAAAAATGCGGAAAAATTATCGAAAAATTCCCTGGAACACATGGCTGTCCAACAAAGTGTTGTGGTGAAGATATGACTGAACTTAAAGCAAACACTACCGATGGTGCTTTAGAGAAGCATGTTCCAGCAGTAACAATCGAAGGAAATAAAGTTCATGTCCAAGTCGGAAGTGTTCCACATCCAATGACTGAAGCTCACTATATCGGATTTGTTATTTTGGTTACCGATGGTGAAGTTCGTAGACATGATTTTGCCCACACCGATGCCCCTGAATACACATTCACAATTGGTGAAAACGAGAAACCATTAAGAGTTTACGAATTCTGTAACCTCCATGGTTTATGGGTTAAAGAGCTTTAATTAACTCTTCATTCATTAATACAAAAAGTCCAGCAGATTTGTTGGACTTTTTTTTAAATTTAATATTAATTTTGCAGACTTTTTCTATAAATTCTTATACATAATGATAAGAATGGTTTTACAAATATCACGACATTTATCGGTTACATATTCAAAATAAGAATAAACTCTTTCACCTAGTCTAATATAATCATAATCCTTATTTTCTAAATATAGTTTGTGTACGTTATACTCGTAAATTTTATCAACAGCCTCTTCAATCATCAAAACTTTGTTAATAAGAGGATCCATAACTTCTTTGTTGTTTATTTGGTCAAAATGTTTTAAAACTTCATAGACCGCTTCAACCGCTTCTTTACTACGATCAACAAATATCATCGTCTTGCTTGGTAATTCTTTATAGTTTCTAATGTAAAGTTTAAAAGAAATTTCTTCAATAGCATCACATAAATCATCAATATTGTCTAAAAGAACAAAAATGTCTTCTCTATCAATAGGAGTTATAAATTCTTTAGCAAGTTTTTCTTCAATCTCTTTTTTCTTAATGTCAGCCTCGTGTTCTATCTTATGGACATTGTTTTTTAAATCGATTAAGGTTTCGTTGCTAAAATTAGCTAGTCCTTCTTTTAAAACATCCATTTCTTTTATTGCATATAAGCACAAATTCTCAAACGATTCATAAAAATAATTATTTTTCTTTTTACCAAACATAGTTAAACCCTCTATCTAAATATACTTATGAAAATTAAAGTAATGATATAACCTATAATTCCGCATCCAGGGAAAGTACATAGCCAAGTTAAAACCATTTCTTTAGCAATTGACCACTTAACTCTTTTTATACCTCTAGTTGCACCAACGCCAAGTATAGAAACTGTTTTTACCTGCGTTGTCGAAACTGGAAGTCCGAAAAGTGTTGAAAGCAAAATTCCAATAGCACTAGTTGTATCGGTAACAAAGCCTTGATATGGTTCTAAATTTGCCATACCCATGCCAACTTTTTTAATAATTTTATATCCACCAATTGAGGTTCCTAGCCCCATTATTAAAGCAACAATAATAGCTAACCACCATAAACTTGAATCATTAGACAAAGCTACTGTGCTTGTTGGATCTTTCGCTTTAGCGGCTAATTCAATGGCTAAAAATAAAACACCAATAAATTTTAAGCCGTCTTGAGCTCCGTGGACGTAAGCCATGGCTGCTCCGCTTACAACTTCTGCTCTTTTGAAGAAAGGTCTAGCTTTATTTCTATTAACTTTTCGACAGCAAACTTCTATCAATTTAGTTAAACCAAAGCCAACAAAAAACCCAAAGAAACAACTTAGAACTAATCCATATATTGTCAAAGCCCAACTAGATAAAGGTCCAAACTCGATCTTAGCATCTAAGCCCATCGTCATTGCAGCAAGACCCGCTCCGGTAATACCAGCAATTAATGCGTGTGACTCACTACTAGGAATTCCAAACCACCAAGCCAAAATACCCCAGGCGATAACTCCAATCATTCCAGCACATAGAGCATCTAAAGCTACAGCATAATTTGTTCCAAAATCAACCATATCAGATATAGTCTGAGCTGTTTGCTTAGATATAAAGAACATAGTTAACACGCCTAGGAAATTAAAAAAAGCTGCCATTAAAATTGCAGCCTTAGGTTTAATACAACGTGTAGATATACAGGTAGCTATAGCATTAGGAGCGTCAGTCCATCCATTAATAAAGATAACTCCTAATACTAAAATTGAAGCTATAATTAGCATTGGAAATTCAGCATAGAGTGATAAAATCTGGCTTAAATCCATGCAAAAATTATAATTAATTAGATATTAAAATGTAAAGAAAATGTAAAGTTTTAACTACTAGTTTGTCATTTAATTTAACAACAATAATATACTATTTATTTACTAATTTGATATTTTATTTAAGTTTTGCAGGTTTTTTAGTAAAATCAATGCACTTATCTAAGAAGCCTTATTCTTTACATTTTTTCGTGGAATAAGGCAAAAGAGCCACAAGTGTGGCTCTCTTTATTGGATAACAATTCCTTTTTCTTTATCGTAATCAACAATATACTTCTTACCTGTTTTAATTGATTGATCAATGATTTGTCTTGCTAGAATTGTTTCTATATTATGTTGAATAAATCTCTTCAAAGGTCTAGCTCCAAATTCAGGAGAATAAGCATTTTCAAGAACATAGTCTTTCACCTTATCAGTAAAATCAACAACATAGTATTCATTAAGTAGTCTGTTCTTTAAATCATTGAGCATCTTATTAACAATCTTATATTGCACTTCTTTTGAAAGAGAATTGAAATATATAGTTTCATCAATTCTATTTAAGAATTCAGGTTTTAATGTTTGATGTAAGATTTTTTCTACAAGTTCAGGGTGCCCGTTTAAAATTTGCTCACTACCAATATTACTAGTCATAATAATAACGGTGTTTTTGAAATCACATAGTCTCCCTTGAGCATCAGTTAATCTTCCATCATCCATAATTTGTAATAAAAGATTTAAAACATCTGGTGCAGCTTTTTCGATTTCATCAAAAAGAACAATAGAATAAGGATTGTGACGCACAGGTTCTGTTAATTGACCGCCTTCTTCATACCCTATATAACCAGGAGCGGCACCAATTAACCTTGATACACTATACTTTTCCATGTACTCACTCATATCAATTCTGATGATATGTTGATCGCTATCGAACAACGCTTCTGCTAAAGCTTTTGCAACCTCAGTTTTACCAACACCTGTAGGTCCTAAAAATAAGAAACTGCCAATTGGTCTATGTGGGTCATTAATTCCTGCTCTTTGTCTAATAATTGCATCACTAATAAGTTTAATGGCTTTATCTTGGCCTATAACTCTTTTAGCAAGCAATTTATCAAGATTTAGAACTCTTTCTTTCTCACCTTGTGTAATTCGACTAACTGGAATATTAGTCATTTTACTAACAATTGAAGCAATATTTTCTTCTGTGATTACATCAGAAAGAATTTTATGTTCGTTTTCACTTTTTTCAATAGAATCTATTCTTGATTGAATATTAGGTATTTCTTTGTATTGAATTTCACTCGCAGTCTTATAATCTCCGTTATTAAAAGCGTTTTGAAGTTTAAAATTTAAATCATCTAATTTTGCTTTTAAATCTTTTACTTCTTTAATTTCAGCTTTTTCTTTTTGCCATTCTTTTGTTAAATTAGCCGCTTCATCATTGAGTTTATTAAACTCAGCATCTAATTTTTCAAGTCTTAACTTCGATTGTTCATCCTTTTCTTGAGATAAAGCTAGTCTTTCAATCTCTAACTGTCTAATCTTACGAGAAACATCATCTAATTCACTTGGCATAGACTCAATTTCCACTCTTGTTTCAGCACATGCTTCATCAACTAGATCAATTGCTTTATCTGGCAAAAAACGATTCGTAATATATCTTGTTGAATAATTTACTGCTGCTACAAGAGCATTATCAGTAATATGAACACCATGATGTGATTCAAAACGAGCTTTTAAACCTCTTAAAATTGAAAGTGTATCCTCCTTTGTAGGTTCATAAACCATTACTGGTTGGAACCTTCTTTCAAGTGCTCTATCTTTTTCTATATATTCTTGATATTCCTTAAGTGTTGTTGCACCAATACAATCAATATCTCCCCTAGCGAGCATTGGTTTTAACATATTTGATGCATCAAGAGCACCTTGGCTCCTACCAGCTCCAACAATAAGATGAATCTCATCAATAAACATGATTATCTTATGGTCGCTTTCTTTAATCTTGTTTAAAACAGCTTTTAATCTTTCCTCGAATTCGCCTTGATATTTTGCTCCTGCAACAAGAGCTCCCATATCAAGTTCAAATATCTCTTTATCTTTTAAGGTTGTAGGGACATCGTTTTTTACAATTCTTTGGGCAAGTCCTTCAATAATTGCGGTTTTACCAACACCTGGTTCACCTAATAAAATTACATTGTTCTTTGTTTTTCTAGCTAAAATAGTGATGATTTTTCTAATTTCATCATCTCTACCAATAACTGGATCAATCTTATTTGTTTTAACAAGCTCAGTTATGTTTCTTCCAAACTTTGAAAGAATGTTTTCATCTTTGCTATAATCTTCTGGTCCTTGATATCCGTTCATATTAGGTTACCTCCTTTTAGCACTCTTGCTCTATGAGTGCTAATAATATTATATTTCTTTTATTAGCACTGTCAATATTAGTTTGCTAAAAATTCTATTTGACACAAACAGGGCTTAAAATGTATAATTACATAGCATTTGGCGAAATTGGAGAAGTGGTTAACTCACTTGGCTGTGAACCAAGCATGCACCGGTTCGATCCCGGTATTTCGCCCCAGACTGAGAATAACACGATTAATATCGTGTTTTTTTATTGTTTTCCATACTCCTGTTATTCCATATAGAAAGATCGAACCTATGGATTTTCTTCTTTCGTTATCTCTAATTTTAAAGCGACGACATGCATTATTAAAAATAATAAATTTAACAAAGCAAACAAAGATGTTAATCTTCTTTTTAATCTAAACAAGCAAAATCTTATTAATCCTATCTATATTAATGTTGTTTTATTGTAATTTCGTTTCTCAAAAATCGTGCGGCTACATTTAGTTTTTATTTTCAAATGAAAGAGTTTTGTTTTTAAACGAAATTAACATTTAATAATAAGACTATAAAACCGTAAATTTTAATAGATAATTGCTATTTATTATTAGATAATAGGCTTACAGGAGGCTTAAAGATGCCATACATAAAATCAAAAGATATTTTAAGATATGCACGTGATCATAAAATTGCTCATGGTGCTTTTAACGTTAATGCTCTTTGCCAAGCAAAAGCAATAATTGAAGCTTGTGAAGAGTTACGCTGTGCTGCAATCATTCAAGTTGCTGAACCAGGTCTTGCTTTTATTGGCGGAAATCCAGATTTCATTCATGGAACAATGGAAGAAAAGAAACTTGGTGCTAAAAGAATTGCTAGTTATGTTAAAAAATTAGCAGAAAAAACATTCATTCCAGTTTCTTTACACTTAGATCATGGAAGAAGCTTTGAAACATGTAAACTTTGTATTCAAGCCGGATTTAATAGCGTTATGATTGATGGAAGCGCTCTTGAATATGATGAAAACGTTGCTTTAACTAAAAAAGTTGTTCAATTCGCTCACAAGCACGATGTCTCTGTTGAAGCTGAACTTGGCGTTTTAGCTGGTGTTGAAGATCATGTTTTTGCAGAAACTTCTACTTATACTAATCCATTAACCGCAATTGACTTCTTAAAGAAAACTGGTGTTGACTTATTAGCTATTTCTTATGGAACAAAACATGGTGCTGTAAAAGGCGATAACGTAAAATTAAGAAAAGAAATTGCTATTGCTACCATGGAAAATATGTTACATGAAAAGATTGACGCTGTGTTAGTTTCACACGGGTCAAGTCTTGTTCCACAATATATTGTTAACGAAATTAATGCTTTAGGTGGCAATGTCCATGGACATGGTATTCCAATTGAACAATTAAAAGAAGTTATCCCATCCGGAATTTCAAAGATCAATATGGATACCGATATTAGACTTGCTACAACACGTAATATTCTTGAATGGTTTGAATCACATCCAGAAAAGAAAGAAGGCAGCAAAATCTATCCTCTTCTTGTCGAAAAGAGAGAATCATTTGAATATAGATACTATTTAAAAGAATACATTAACGAACTCGAAACTAATAAAGGCATTACTGGCGAACTTAAAGATATTATTCCTTTAATAGAAAAAGCTGTTAAAGAAATCGTTCTTACCGCTAATGTAGAATTTGGTTCAATCGGTGATGCTTATTATATTTACAAAAAATAAAGCTTTCATTTTCTCCTAATAAAAGGTGACTTCTGTCGCCTTTTATTTTACTTGCATCTAACAAAAACAGCGCATATTTCACGCTGTTTTTTAATTTTAAAGTCAGTTTTGCAGGTTTTTTCCACAAAAAACTATTTATCTAAAAAAGAAATACTTTCAGGCGTCTCTTCAACTAAAGGTTTAAGCCACTCAATGAATTCATCAGTAACATCGTGCTTATCTTTAATATATTTAAGAGGGAAAGTTGCTTCAGTCATCATGACTTTTTCAATTGGGATTAAAATAGGTTCAATTTTATATGGTTTTGTGGATACTCTTTTTATACCAGCCATAACGCCGTTAGTTTTGTTTAAGGCTGCTTTAATAGCAGTTCTTCCCATTAAAACTGCTTCTTCTAAATCAACTTTAGAAGCTAAAGCGCGGTCACATCTACAAATTAAACCAGGTTTTTCACTTCTAGCTTTAATTCCTAATTTTTCAATAATAAGTGTGGCTAGGTGAGTTGAAACATCTCCAAAATATGTAGCTCTTTCTGTTTTGAAGATAGGTTTAACAATTGGTGTTCCGTCTGCGTATTTTAAACCTTCACTTGCAACAATAACTACACCATGTCTTTTTTCCCAAGCTTTTTTAACGTCTTCAATAAATTCATTTTCATCAAAAGGAATTTCTGGAAAATAAATTAAATGAGGAGCATCACCGGTTTTCTTTCTAGCTAAAGCACTACTTGCAGCAAGCCAACCAGCATTTCTACCCATTACTTCAATAACTGATACATGTATTGGTAAGCCTTTAACATCTTGAGCACAATCGGCAACAGTTTGAGCTATATAGTTGGCACAACTTGCAAACCCAGGAGCATGGTCAGTTACTCCAATATCATTGTCGATAGTTTTAGGGATACCAACACAAGTAACTTCTACACCTGCTTCTTTAGCATATTTATAAATGTTACCAATGGTGTCCATTGTCCCATTACCACCTGTAAACAAAACATAACCAATATTATGTTTAACTAGAACGTCAACGATATGACGATACTCTTTTTCATAAAGTGGGAAACGAGATGATCCTATTGCGCTACCAGGAGTAAGTTTTAAAACTTCTAAATCATGATCGCTTAAATTGGTTAAATCAATAAAATCTTCATTATATAATCCATCAGAGCCGTATCTTGGAGCAAAGATTTTGCCATCAAATCCACTTTCTTTTAACTCTTTAATTGCTCCATATAAAGAAGCGTTAATAACAGCTGTTGGTGCTCCACCATGAGCAATAATTACATTTTTCATAAAACTTTCTCCCCGTTTATATAAACTTCTTCAATTTCATATTTGTCATTCAAAATTAAGAAGTCAGCATTTTTACCTTCTTTAATCGATCCCACTTTATCATCGATACCTAACATTTTTGCCGAGTTCAATGAACAAATATGACTTGCGGTTACATCATCTATGTTGCAGAAACTTTTCACATTATCAAATGCTCTTTTCATATCTAAAGTTGAGCCAGCTCTAACACCAGTTTCGGTAATTACACAATCGTGATTTTTAACTGTTATAGGAGTTTCACCAATAAAATAGTTTCCATCAGGTAAACCAGCAGCCATTAAAGAATCAGTAATGCCAATTACTTTATCATTGCCTTTTATTTTTCTAATAAACTCAACCATTTCTCTATGAACATGAATTCCATCTAAGATAACTTCTGTATAAAAATCATCGTAATATAATCCAGCACTAGCAATAGATGGAGTATGTTGATGAATACCTTTCATTGCGTTAAACATATGAGTCATACATTTTGCCCCGCTATTTAAGGCTCTTGTACAATCATCAAAAGATGCTGCGCTATGACCTAATGTTACACTAACACCATTTTCTGTTAAAAATTTAATTGTTTCTTCACTACCTTCGTTTTCTGGAGCAATTGTCATAAGTTTGAATAGACCATGTGACTTTTCCATAAACATCTTACATTTTTCAATTGTTGGTTTTTGAAGACAACTTTCAAGTTGAGCACCTTTATATTCTTTACAAAGGAAAGGCCCTTCAAGATGTACGCCTTTAATAATTGGATTTTTTAAACTTGCTTGATACAAAAGTTCAAGTTGTTTAAAAATAACTTCATCTCTTTCGGTAAGTAATGTTGGTAAAACGCTAGTTACACCATGTTTTACATAGAAGCTTAGAATTTTTTCCATTTCTTCAACTGTTTTACAAGTTGAAAAATCGTAACCATCTGCTCCATGAGTGTGTTCGTCAATAAATCCAGGAATCATTATTTTCCCATCAAACGTTTTATCATCACTTGTAGATTTTTTAAGCCTTTTAAATTTGCCATCTTCAATAACGACATCAACTATTTGATAGCCGTCTTCTAATAGAGTTTTAATTTTCTTAAATTCTTTTTTCATATTATTTAAAAAACTCCTTCATTCTTTTAAAATTATAGCATAGATATGATACTTTTTTCTTTTTATAAGAAATAAAATATCAGTCTAGTTTCACTTGAAACATAGGGGTGTTTTATATGGAAATTATAGAAAACAAATTTTTAAAAGTAAGTATTAACCCTCATGGAGCTTTACTTACTTCCGTTATTTTTAAAGAAACTAATTCTGAATTGTTATATCAAGTTGAGAAAGACTCATGGCCATTTCAAGATGTTGTAATCTTTCCTTTAATTGGAGCAGAAAAATTTTTATATGAAGATCAAAACTACGTTTTAAAAACTCGTCATGGTTTTCTTAGAAATAATGATTTAAAAGTTTTTGAGAAAGAAAAAAGTAAAATCACATTCTCGTTCTCTTCAAACGAAGAAACTCTATTAGAATACCCTTTTAAATTTACTTTCTTTATAACCTATGAACTCATAGCTAACTCCTTACAAGTTACAACTAAAGCCAAAAATAACGATAATAAAACAATGTATTTTAGCTATGGATCTCATACCGGTTTTAAAGCAAACAGTCAAATTGGTAACGTCATCTTTGATAAAGATTATCAATTTTTACCTTTGATTAGCGGACTTATTGATGAAAATAACCAGGATAATATTCTTCTTAATTGCACAAATTTAAAGAAAGAATCCTTCCAAAAAAGGGATACGTTTGTTTTTAAAGGTATGGAAGAAAAGCTAGAACTTTTCACGGGGTTTGATTCTATTAAAATTACCTATGAATTTAATGCTCCTTATTTTGCCATATGGTCTAATCCAAGCAAAGGCGAATATGTTTGTATTGAGCCTTGGTGGGGTATATCAAATTATGTAAACGAATCTAACTATTTAGAAGAAAGAAAAGCGATTAATAAATTAAAAGAGAACGAAGAAACTTCGTTCTCATATAAATATACTTTTACTAAAGAAGATTAATTAATCTACTAAAGTTAAAGGAACACCAATTGCCTTGAAGAATTCTTGATAATCTTCAGGCAATTTTTTATCTGTAATAATTCTGGCTGGATCTTTTTGAGAAAATTGGACAAGTAAACCTCTCTTTGAAAATTTAGAGGAGTCAGTGATAATAATAATATTTCTTGCGCTTTCAGCCATATTTTTAACTGCTTCTGTCCTTAATACATCACTACCCATAAAGCCCACGTTTTTAATAAAACCATCAGTACCTAAAAAGATTTTATCAACATAATATTGTCTAACAGATGATCTAACAAGAGGTCCAACCATAACTTGAGCGTCGGCTTGATATTCTCCACCTAGTAAAATAATCTTATTGTTTCCAAGTCTAGAAGCATGCTCCGCAATGTAAATTGAATGCGTAATTATTGTTACACTAGGCTTTGTTTTAACTATTTCTTCAGCTAATAAAGCACAAGTTGAGCCACTACCGATTAAAATGGTTTCATTAAAACCGATTAAAGTATTAGCTTTTCTAGCAATCTTACTTTTCGTTTCATAATTAATCGAAAGTCGATTTGTAATGTCAGCAGTATTTTTCTTTAACGCATAACCATGATGACGGATTAAAATACCATACTCGCTTAAAGTATCAAGGTCTTTTCTGATAGTAACCTCGCTAACCCCTAGTTTTTCTGATAGTTCTTTTACTGTCACTTGCTTTTCGCTATCAACAAGTTCTACAATCTCCCCTTGTCTTTTATTAATTTTCATTTTTAAATCCTCGTATTACGATTATACTATAAAACTTTCGTTTTGACAAATGAAACGAAAGTTTTATCATAAAAAAGATTATTATTTAACAATATTTTAAATGTATTATTTATTAATAAATAATACATTCTTTAATATTAGTTTCGTTTGGTCTACAATATGACTATGGTTTACTATTTTATTTTTCCAATTGTAGTTATTATTGCATCTATTATTGGAGCGATTGCAGGTATAGGTGGCGGGGTTATTATTAGACCTGTACTTGACGCTTTCGGTTATTTCTCAACCCCTGAAATCACTAATATGATTTCAACAATGTGTGTTGTCTTTGGTACTTCAACTTCCATTATTCGACATGTTGCATCAAAAAGTAAAATTGAAAATTGGAAGACTGCTGTCTATTTAGGTGTTGGCGCTGTTATTGGAGGAGTTGTTGGACAATTCTTATTCCAATTTGTTAAAGATTCTTCAAATGGTGATGTTTTAATTATCATTCAATCTTCAGTTTTAATTGCATTATTAATATTTGTTCTAATTTATATGCAACTTTTGTTACCAAAAGGTAAACAAATGCACATTAATAACTTTATCGTAACAATCATTATTGGTATTTTCTTAGGAGTGTGTTCAACATTCTTAGGAATTGGCGGCGGTCCAATTAACGTTGCTGTTTTACTTTTATTCTTCGGAATGAGTATGAAGCAAGCTGCAATCAATTCTCTTATTACAATTATATTCTCTCAAATGGCAAAAATTGTAATGGCTGGAATTGATGGAACATTTGTAACTTTATTTACAATTGATCAACTTCCTACTACTGCTGATCAATCATGGTGGATATTCTTAATCATTCTTGTCCCTATTTCAATTATCGGTTCACTTCTTGGAACACGGTTTAATAAAAAGATGAGTAATAAAGGTGTACAAATTGTTTATATGGCAACAACAGTCGCAATTATTATCATTAATATTTATCTAATTATCATGTCTTCAATAGCTCTGGCTTAAGTTAGAAAAAATTAATTAATTTTAAAAAATCCCTTGCAAAACAAAAGGGATTTTTTATTTTTAACAATTCACTTCTGATAATAAATATATAAAAAGAGGAAGTTTTCACTTCCTCTTAAGGGCTTCCGAATTTAAGTAATTATTCAGCTAAGATTGCTTTACAAGCATCTAATAAATAACTGAAATCAGAGGCTTTATCAACTGTTGTATTAGGATCACAAAGATCTTTGTTTTGACCAGATAATTGTCCTTGTCTGATGTTTTCAGTATATTTCTTCATATTGCCGCTTTGATCTAACTCGATTTGTTCTTTATCGCCTAACCAAACAGCAATATCTGTAGCTAATGTGTCTGCTGAAACAGATCCAGATGTAACTTCTTCAATATCCTCAGCGCATTCAGCTTGATGGTCACGTCTAAAGTTCATACCTTTAACTAAACCTCTCATGAATTTTTTGAATGTTTCTTCGTGAGAATTTAGCCAATCAACGTTAACAGCCCATGTAGATGGTGAATAGGAGTCAGCGAAGTGAGTTGATGTTTTACAAACAACTTTCATAGCACCTCTTTGTTCAATAAGAGTTGCTGCTGGAGCGTAAGCAATACAGAAATCATACGATGAAGCTGAGGTTGCTAATGATTGGTTATCAGCTTGAATAGCTTGGAACTCACAACCGGCACTATATGAACTTAAACCTGCAGGTAATTTATCACCAGTTGAGTTTGTATACCAAAGTTGTTGTCCGGCTGGTAATTCTTCATTGATTGCAGTTAATAAAGTTGATAAGAATGTTGCAGGAGTTTGATTGAAATCTAAAGCGACTCTTGCTCCTTTCATAGCATTTCCAATTTCTGCTAAAGAAGAACTTGTTGTTAAGTCTTTTCCTGGACCACTTGGATTTGCCATTAATCTATCATCGTCGGTTAAGTTATCTAAAGCAACAATCTTAACTTTTGGATTTGTAGCAAAATAGTGATAAGCAACACCGCCACCCATAAAGGAAACATCAAGATTTCCTTCAACGAGTGATGTAGCAAGTGCTGGACCTGCACCTGTTGTAGGAACCATATTGATTCCTTCATCTTTCATAAAGCCTTGATTTAAAGCACTGTATCCTGCGCCAGCACCATAATTGGTATGTAAACCAACTCTAACTGTTTCTAAAGTAGGATCATCAGGACCAGGTGTTGGTTCATCGCCTCCACCACAACTAACAATGCCAGCTAAGCTAAGCATTGCAACGGCAGCTAAACTAAATAATTTAATTTTTTTCATTGTTTTCTCCTTTAATTAAAGTAATTATCAGTTTTTTTATATGTACTAGTGTTTTCCACTATCAACATACATTTTATAAACAACATCCCAAATATGATTTCTATAATCTTGGAATTTTTGTTCAAGTTTTGTAGCTTGTGTTCTTGGATAAGGTAAGTCAATATCAATTATTTCTTTAACTTGTCCAGGTCTTGCACTCATGATAATGACACGTGAAGCAAGTAAAACACATTCATCAACGTCATGGGTAATAAAGAAACAAGTTTTTCTTTCTTTTTCCCATGTTTTTAATAAGTCTTCTTGAAGTTGTGATCTTGTTTGAGCATCAAGTGCACCAAATGGTTCATCAAGAAGTAAAACATCTGAATTTAATGCATATCCTCTAGCAATAGCAACTCTTTGCTTCATACCGCCAGATAATTCTTTTGGATATTTGTTTTCAAAGCCATTAAGTTGAACCATATCAATATACTTTTTAGCTATTGCTTCTCTTTCAACCTTTGAGTAATGAGCTTTGACCATTTTAGGTACTTTATTACCTTTGCCATCATCTACAAATACTGGTTCTTTTTTAAATGTCTTCCAGTTAAATTTCATCGCTTGTGTTTCATGTTTAACAAACTTTGTAGCATACATGACGTTCTTTTTAACTGTAGACCAAGGGAATAAAGCATATTGTTGAAAGATAACACCTCTATCAGGGCCAGGTCCAAGAATTGGTCTTCCATGAATTGTGGCTTCTCCACTTGTTGGTTGTTCAAGACCAGCTATGATATTTAATAAAGTTGTTTTACCACAACCAGATGGACCGACAACACATATAAATTCATTTCTTTTTATCTCTAAATTAACACCATTTAAAGCGACAACGTCATTGCCGTTTTCAACAGGATATATCTTTTTAACGTTATCAATTTTAATAACAACATCGTTTTTATTTTCCATAAGATTACCCCTTATTTCCATCTAGTTAAACGTCTTTCGATTACAAGAAGGATTTTATCCATTAAGATACCGAAGAGACCTAAAACGATAATACCCATGACTGCATAGTCCATTCTCAACTGGTTGCCTTGGTTGTTGATAAAGAAACCCAGACCATATTGAGAACCAGTCATTTCTGCAGCAACTAAGGTTGTCAATGCAGCACCAACACCTAATCTCATAGCAGTTAAGATGAATGGGAATGCACTAGGAACGATAACTCCTAGGAAAAGATTTCTATCTCTAGCTCCAAATGTGTAAGCAGCTTTTACTAAGGTTAAATCGACGTTTCTAATACCTTGATAAATGGTAACTGTCATTGTTAAGAAGACTGCTAACCAAATAATGAAGTATTTTGGATTTTCATTAGCACCCATTGCAGCAACAACAATTGGTACATAAGCAATTGGTGGAATACATCTTAAGAATTGAACGAATGGATCAAGGAACGCTCTAACTGGTTTATACCATGCCATTAAAAACGCGACTGGAATAGAAGTTAAACATGCAATGCAGAAACCAACTAAAACACGTGATACTGAATAGCCTAAGTGCATCCAAAGTCTTCCGTTTGCACACATTTCGACAAATCTTTGCCAAACCAAGTCTGGTGAAGAAAGCCAAGATGTTTCGCCCAATACGTCAGTAGCAATATAAGAATATAGCCACCAAATACCAATAACGCAAACGACACCTAAAACGCCAACAAGAAAAGTTTTCCAACCAGCCCAAGTAGAAAAGTTTTTCATTTTCTTTGGTCCGCTTGTTTCAACATCGTTGACAGGTTTCGAAAGTGTCATTAAGTCTACGGCAGCAATTTCGGCTACTCTCTTTTCTCTACGTTCAATAACGAATCGTGGAGTAAGTTTGGCCTTGAATGAATTCCATTTTTCTTTGAATTCTTCAATCCTCACTTTCATAGATTTTTTATCCTTCATATATTTCTCCTACTTAGCGAGTTCTTCGCTAATTCCTATCCTTGCGTCTTTGTGCTTTTGAAGTAATGAAGCTGGGAAATCAACGCTGCATTCTCCAAAACTTGCACGTCTGACAACTGATCTATGCCAATTTCTGAAGCAATATAATCGCACTTTTTTGCTTTCAAGAATTTCTTTAAGACCAATTGTAATAGCATATTGTGGCATCATATAGTAAGCGCCATCATAATCATCCATTGAGTTAACAACACGAGTTGCTTCAGTAATTTTGACTACTCTAGTTCTAGAAGAAACAAATTCTTCTTCGCTTACTTTTTCACCTTCAAATGGTGGTTCATTGAATGCCATATGACCAGTAATACCAATTCCACCAAAGCAGATATCAACTCCGCCATGATCTTTAATTACTTCGTCAATATAATCTCTATTTTCAAGTGTTGGGAAGATTCTTTGACTCTCTGGCATAATGAGATCTTTGTCTATTTTGTTGTAGCAAAGTTCATACATTGTTTTCTTGAAGGAAAGTTTGAAATCTGTTCCAGCAATTGTATGTTCATCAAGCATGTATTCATCCATGTTGATAAAAGTTACTTTATGTAAATCAATTCTTTCTTTATTAACTCTTTCAGCGAAATATTTATATTGTCCGATAGGTCCAAGTGGACAAATAAATAAAGTTCTGCAGGCTTTTTTGTTATTTTCGACGATTGTATCACACATTAAGTCTGCCATTGCTTTAAAGGTAGTTTCCTTATCTTTATATATATCAATAGGGACTTTACCTTTAGTTAACTCTTCGCCATGAATTTTTAAAATCTTTTCATCCATTATTTTTCATCCTCCATGCAAAGATGTACTGATGGTCTCTTAAATGTCATTGGGAGAACAAGTACATTTGGATTATCACCAACATATTTCTTAGCATCTTCGAATGCTTCCATAACTGTACTTCTTGTTTTCATTCCCATCTCGCGTGCAGTTCCTGGAGCCTTAGCGCCAACAATGTAAACTGCTTTACAATCTCTTTCAGCGATATGAGCACAAGAGATCATAGAGAAAGCATGATATGGATGGAATGCATAATGATGACGGTAAAGTTCAATATATTTTTTTACATCCATTGAATTGTAATAATCTTCAATTTCAGGGAGAGTATTACCGTGTTCTTGGAAGTAATTATAAACATCTTTCATTGCTGGGAATTCTTCATCACCAAAATCACCATCACATTGAGATAAAGCAATGATAACAGGTTTATCTGACATTACTCTCTTAAGTCTAATTACTTGGGCAGATATAGCTTGTTCAACAAGAATTGGGTTTCTACCTTGTCTTGTACCATATTGGAAATCATTTGGTAAACCAAAGATAATAACATCATATTTTTTCTTTGCCCATTTAACATAAGTTCTCTTATCAGCAATCTTCCAGCTTTCTTCTTGAACTTTATGAGCTTCACCAGCATAAATAGCAATTTGATGTGAGAATGAATCTAAAACAGCATCAACACAGAAGAATTTCTTGCCCATACTGTGTTCCATCCACTCGCCGATTGCATCAAATTTCTTTCTCATTAATGATTGTGAAGAAACTGGAACGAAATCAGGTCTATGCATAACTGCTGGACAGTGATGTGAGGAAATACATTCCCAGTTAGAAATACCGGTTGCACAGTGTTTATAACCACCACTATATCCACCATATGGGTTACCTTGAGCGTGGCCGATTAAGAAGCAAACATCGCTATCATAAACATATTTGTTCATAACAACTTTTGCACCATATTTTGGCTCGTTTCCACAATCAACTAAATGGTCCCAATCTTCACTATCGTGGTTAATAATTTGTCCTTTTGGATAGAAACGATCGAAAATTTCATCACCTAAGATTTTTCTAATTTCTTCAGGTTTATTCTTTCTATGTAAACCATTGGAGCAGATAAGAAGAATATCTTTTTCTTCAACACCATATTTCATACACTCTTCAATAATAAGAGGAATGGATGTTTTACGATGTGAATCATCTTGGAATCCGCCTTTAACTTTATCAGGGAAAACGATTGTAATTTTACTTCCTTTGTGAACTTGTTCACTGATAGGTTTCATATCAAAAGGATGTAAAATTGCATCGAGAGTAGCTTTTTTAACGTCTTTAATTCCTTCTGGATCTTTTACTGTGACTCCTGTTTCAAAAATGTCACTACCTTCTGGGACTTCAACGTTTACTTGGCTATCTCCATACTCTAATTTTACTTTCATTTTTTTAGTCCTTTCTCGTAAGTTAATACAATTTTTTCAAAATCTTCTAAGGTAAAGCCAAAATCGGCTCCAAATTTAGTTAATGCAATTAATCCTCCATCTACTTCAGGAATTGAAGCAATCATTTCAGCGTTTTCAATTTTTAATCCACCGCCATAAACAACAGGGCAATTAACTACAGTTTTAATAAATTTCGCAATATCCTCAATATATTCTCGTCCTGGAGGTACTTTACCTGGTCCAATTGCCCATACAGGTTCATAAGCAATTGTAACTTTAGATAAATCAGTACCAGCAAGACCAACTTCTAATTGATGTCTAAGCACATCATATTTTCTATCTTGTTCTTCTGCTTTCTCACCAATGCAATAAAGAACATCTAATCCTGCTTCTTGTGCCCTTTTAATCTCTTCATTAAGAATCTTATTAATATCGCCTTGACCGCCAAATGTTTGATTAAGGTAATTCAAATGATTTCTTTCTTCGCAATGACCAATGATTGTATCAGTAACTCCGATTCCTTTCATTGCTTTAGCGGTTCTAAAAGTTGTAAAAGCACCAAAGTTCCCACCAACACTAACATCTTGGTAATGAACGCTTTGGCAACCAATTCTAACTTTATCAACGGATGATAAAGCACTTAAGAGATTAGACTCTTGAAAATAAATAGTAACTGGAAGAGAAAGATTCATTTTCTCAATTCCTCCAGCTATCTTTGCTCCATAAGTTTCGTTTTCTTTATCTTTGTTTATACCACCGAAACTTTGTGGTATATCAAATCTTTTGAGATTTAAGTATATTTTTTTCACAATGAAAGCCCTTACATTTACTTAAATCATATATAGATTTTTTCTATAAAGCAATATACGAAACTTATAATATTTACATTTTTATAGAAATTTTTTTCATATATAAAGAAAAAAACTTTCGTTCGAAACTAATAAATCATTGTTAAATATTACTAACATTGATTTTTGTTCAATTTGATAAAAATTATTATATTTGTTTTCTAAAACAACCCATTTGTTTATGAAGTCTTGATAATTTTCTTTATTCCTTTCTTTTAATCTTTTTATTTGTGTCTCAGAATCAATTTTCATGAATATAGAGAGATCATAATATCTATTAAAATAAGGATTTAAAGAATAACTTCCTTCGACAATAGTTAATTGTTTATTATCTAAAATAGTGCTTGAAACAATTTTTTGCTCCTTGCAAGAAAAAACTCGATATTCTAAAGAAGGTTCATTTAGATGATTAACTATTTCTTCTTTAAATCTTTTTAAATCTATATTTCCATCATTTGAAGTAGATAAATCTTTTTGACCTCTTGGAAGATAAAAATCATCTAAATGAATAATCCTTGTATCAAAAAATTGGCTAAGTTCATTAGCCAATGTAGATTTTCCACTTGCACAGTTGCCATCTATAGCAACAATACAGTTTTCTTTTCTTGATAAAATACTAGATATTTTCTGTATTAGTATTTTCAGTTCCTTTTTTCTTAAATATTCTTGCATAATCAGGTAATAAGTTTTGTAAAACCTTTTGAGAATATAATAATTCAACAATTGCAGGAATTAAAACTAATTGAACAATCATTCCTGGCCAAGCATTTGCAAAAGCTTCTGTTAAAAAGAAGATTCCAGTGAATGGAGCTGCATCAGCAACTGCAAAATTAAATAAGAAATAGAAGAATCCCCAAATTAATCTACCAATAATCATTGCAGATACTAAAGAAATATAAATAGAGGCAATTGTAGGAATTTTTTTAACATATTTATTTAATAAGTAGAAACCAGCACCACAAATAAAACCATAAGTCATAAGTTCAAAACACATTGCAAGACCTGTAGGCAAAATAGGTGGCATACCAAAAATTAATGATCTGGTTAATGGAGTAATAAATCCAATTAAAGCTCCATAAACTGGGCCTAAAACAAATCCACAAATCATTACAGGAATGTGCATTGGTAAAAGCATATTACCAAATTCAGGAATTTGCCCTGTTAAAAAAGGCATAAGCCATCCAAGAGCAAGAAATAATGCTGCTAAGCAAATTTTAACGAGTTGTAATTGATACTTTGTCATAACTTTTTCTCTTTCTAAATATGATTAAATTACGATTACTGACATTATGTCAACCTATTTTTAGCAAAATAATCGACATTTTAAAATCATCCTTTCGCTCGAAATATAAATTACTTCTTTACAAAGAAACTCGATTGTAAATTGTTTGTAAATTTTAATGTATTAGACTTGCACTCTTTAAAAAAACCATTATATTAATAAATGTGTGAATTAATTGTTTTAGACGACACAGGTTAAGATAAATTCTTAATGGCTGCGGTTAGTTCACTAAACGCATTCTTATTCGTTGGAGAAATTCTATGGAATTTCTTTTTTTTACAAAAAAATAGAATTTAAAAATCAAATATTAAAATTTAACAAAGCAGTTTCCTATTTCTTTAATTTAAAAGGCTGCAAAACCCCACTTTTTTCATTAAAAAGTAGAAATTTAGTACATTTCTAGTATAAGCATGAATCTATTTTTTAATTACAAAAAATGTACTACAAAAGTCCTAAAAATATACTTTAGAAAATCTATTAAAAACAGATTCACAATCACTACTACTTGTGATTAAATATTTAGCGGAAAATTCCGGAGAACTTTTTATGCTCAAAAAACTTTTTGCACCAATAGACATGACACAAGGAAAAATCTATAAGGTTATTCTTATATTTATGGTTCCTATATTTCTATCTTATATTTTTCAACAAATTTACACCTTAACTGATGCTATAATCGTCGGTCAGAATTTATCCGCTAATGAAGTAAATGGTGTTAATGACGTTGGCTCCTTAACGTATATTGTATTGCAGTTTGCATATGGGTGCGCAGCAGGATTTAGCGTTTTATCTTCTGCTTTCCAAGGCGAACATGATGAAGTTGGTGTTAGAAAATCTTTTTTTGCACAAATAGTCTTATCTTTTATTATTTCTATTTTTCTTACAATTATTTCTATTTCTTTAATAGATCCACTACTTTCACTAGTAGGATTAAGTGCTTCTACAGGTGGTCAAACATATGAAGCGGCAAAAACTTATATCTTTATTATATTTTTAGGAACGATTTGCCAAGTAGCTTACAACCAAATTTGTTCGCTTTTAAGATCAATTGGTGATTCTATTACACCGCTTTTATTCCTAATTGCTTCAACTATATTAAATATTTTCCTCGATTTATTATTTATTGTTGTTTTTCATATGGGCGTTGCTGGAGCAGCCATCGCAACAATATTAGCTCAAGGTATTTCAGCCGCTTTATGTTACATTTATACCTTTATAAAATATCCTTACTTAAGATTTAAAAAAGAAGATTTTAATATTGAATGGAAATTATATTGGAAACATTTAAAACTTGGCTTGCCATTAGCATTTCAATTCTCAATACTCGCAATTGGTTTAATAACACTTCAATCAACCATCATTAAATTTGATACCACTTTAGCTGGAGAAGTCATAGATAATGGACCTGCTCAACTCGCTTACGGAGCAGCAAACAAGGTTCAAACATTCTTAATGACGCCTTTAAATGCTTTAGGAACAGCAATGTTATCATATTGTGGGCAAAATTATGGTGCCAAATTATATAAAAGAGTTAAAAAAGGCATCACTACAGCTGTAATATTAATGCTTCTTATGTATGTTATATTGCTTTGTCTTGCGTTGCTTCTTTTAATAGATGATACGTATTTAAAAATATTCTATTCTTCCGAAAGTATTAGTGAAAAAACATCGTATCTTGGTCGCTTAAACGTTTTATTTACTGTGCCTTTCTTTCCATTATTAGGCGTTTTATTTATCTTAAGATGTTCTCTACAAGGAATCGAAAAACCACTTGTACCATTTTTGGCTGGTGTTGGTGAACTTCTTGCTAGAACTCTTCTTTGTTCATTTGGGCCATATATTTTTGTTCAAACAATATCAACTTCAATAGATTTATATAACAATCCAGGAAGTTATATTGTAACATGCCTTGCTGATCCTTTTGCTTGGCTTGTTGCATGCATTATCTTAACAACAGGTTTTATAATCTACATCTATGTTCCATTAAAAAAGAAATTAAAATCTGACGATAGTCAAGAAAATAAACTCGATTCCCAACCAAAAAACCTTTAATTCTTAACTATTTTCTTAAAAAACTATTATTAGCCCAATACCTACAACAAGTAAAATAATTCCTAATGGAGCAAATTTCATATAATCGAGGTAAGAAATTTTTACCTCGTTTTCTTTACATATTCTCATAAACATTAAACTTGATAAGGCTCCACAAGGAGTAATCAAAGCACATAAATTGCTTGCAAGAATAGCTGCATAAACATTATCCACTGTTGTTAAAGTATTAGCGTTTAAAATATTAGCGTAAAGTAAAGACATAGGAACGTTATTAACAAGATTTGCACTTATTGCACTTGTTAAACCATAAGCAAATACTTCTGCTTCTATAGACTCAATCGAATTTAATAAATTACCAATTTGAAATAATAAATCGGTTTGATTTAAGCTCGAAATTATAATAAACATCGAAATTAAAAATGGTATAAACTCATAAGGCAAAGTTTTAACTGGTTTAAGTATATAAATTTTGTCTTCTTTTTTAATAAAGCAATAAATGCTTCCAATTATTAAATCTACCAAAGCAAAAATTAAAGTTATGAGATACATTTCAACATTAATAAGATTAGAAATAATTAAAAAGACTGTGGTTAATGCTAAAGATGTTAATCCTAAACATAACAAAAATTTATTTTTTATTGGTTCTTTTTCTACTTCAACTTCAATTTTAACTTTTAAGTCCTTATAAAAAACTAAAATAAGCGAAACATACAAGATAAGCATTAAAATCAATGAAACTGGAGTTAATTTAGCTAAATAATCAAAATATGTTATTCCAAAAAAGGAGCCTAAATACAAATTTGAGACGTTTGTTGTTAAGAAAGTTGTTGAAAGAGTATTCAAGACAAAGCAAACCATAATCAAATATGGCATTGGCTTAATTTTTGAAGCCTTAGCAAAGTAAATCATAATTGGTGTAACAATAATGATGATGTCATTATTTGTTGCGATAGTTAGAAGTGATATTAAAAAGTAAAATGCTGTAAATATGATAAATTGATTACCTTTACCAATTCTACTTGCTCTACTTGCAAGAAAGTTAAACAATCCTACAGCATCCAAAAATTTAGAAATAAATGTTAAAGAAAGAAATAAAACAATAATTTTAAATGGATTTGTTGAATTGTTTTGAATAAATAAACTCAGTATGTCTCCGGCAGTACTTATATTAAAAAGTAAAATTAATATTGCTCCAATTGTTGTTATTAACCAGTAAGTATCTATTCTTTTTCCTTTAATATTAATAGTAGGAAAAAGAAAGAAAGACAAAGTCATAGCTAATATAGTCAAAGCACTTAAAACATAAATCGAAATCATAGTCCCCTCATTCCCGATTAATTATCATAGAATCTAATTTTTAAATATCAATAAATAATTACTCAATTTATGTAATAAGATATATTTGTCTATATAGTTTTGGTGTTGGTATTTAGTTAACAATTTTTCGAAAAATTTTTAACAACAAAACCAAGAAAAAATGCTTGATTTATCTTCCTGTTTTAGTGTATAGTAATTGAGCGTCTAAAGAAGCGCAATTGTGGGCCTTTAGCTCAGTTGGTTAGAGCGCACCCCTGATAAGGGTGAGGTCGATAGTTCAAGTCTATTAAGGCCCACCAAAATTTAAGACATAAAGAGCGTTATTTAGTTGGGTGTTTAGCTCAGCGGGAGAGCGTTTCCTTCACACGGAAAAGGTCATTAGTTCGATCCTAATAACGCCCACCAAGATAAATGCCTTCTTAGCTCATCTGGTAGAGCAACTGACTTGTAATCAGTAGGTGGTTGGTCCGAGTCCGACAGAAGGCACCAGAAAAAGAATTTCAAGCTTTGCTTGTTGATATACATCGTAGGACAAAGGTCCTATTTTTTTTACGCAAAATCTGAAAATGGCGGATAGCGAGGGATTCGAACTCGCGAACAAGCGCAAATTAAAAAGACCGTTTTATAGGTCTTTCTAGTATCTTTAAGAGACAACAATTTCACACAAATATTTAATTTTTGCAATGTTTTTAGTTTAAATTCCTTTATTTGGTTCTTCAACACATTTATTTTTAACCATAGTATTAGGTGATACAGACTTTACAATAAAGACGTTACTACCAATGATTGAGTTTTCTCCTATTACAGTGTTGCCTCCTAAAATTGAAGCGCCACTATAGATAGTTACATTATCTTTAATTGTTGGATGACGTTTAACTCCATTTAATGAATGGCCTTCTTTTAAAGATAAAGCACCAAGAGTTACTCCTTGATAAATTTTGACATTATTGCCAATTTCAGTAGTTTCACCAATAACAATTCCAGTTCCATGATCTATAAAGAAGGATTTCCCGATTTTAGCACCTGGATTTATATCAATACCAGTTCTAGTATGAGCATATTCAGTTAAAACTCGCGCTGGGAATTTTAAGCCTAGTAGATAAAATTCATGAGCAATTCGATACGCACTGATTGCTAAGAATCCTGGATAAGCATTTACTACTTCAATATACGAATCGCATGCTGGATCACCATCATAAATAGATTTTATATCTAAAAGAAGTTCTTCCCTTAAAACAGGTAATTTATCATAAAATGTTTTTAAAGCATCTTTATAATTATCATAGTTATCTTTAAAAGAAAGTTTGAGGTTTAATACACTTTTATCTATATATTTATCAATCTCACTTTTACTAATTTTCTCGTTATAAAAATCCAAAAACATTGCAGTTCTAATGTTTTTATAAAACTTTATTAACTCATCACGATCAAGTTTTAACCAATCATTTTTCTTTTCAGTCTTAATCATTGATTGATAAAGACCATCAATACTTTTCTCATTCATATAAATTCTCTACACTCAAATATCTTTCTCCATTGTCTGGCAAAATAATAACGACATTTTTATTTTTGTATATTTCTTTATCTAGCTTTAAAGCGCCCATTAAAGCTGCACCAGAAGAAATTCCACAAAGTAATCCTTCTACTTTTGCAAGTTCTCGACTTCCTTCATATGCTTCTTCATTAGTAATATCAATAACTCTATCCACCAAATCTTTTTCATATATTTTTGGCAAAAAATTAGGCCCTAAACCTTGTATTAAATGAGGTCCGCTTATTCCTTTATTTAATAAAGGAGAAGATTTTGGTTCAATCCCTATAATTTCAATAGATGAATTTACCTCTTTAAATCTTTTAGCATTCCCAATTAAAGTTCCGCTTGTTCCAACTCCAGCCATAAATACATCAAGTTTTCCTTCAAGGTCTTTTAATATTTCCCAAGATGTAGTTTCATAGTGAGCTTTAACATTACTGAAATTCTCAAATTGATGGGCCAAAAATGAATTTTTATATTTCCTTCCAAGCTCTTCAGCAAGTTTAACACTTCCGGCCATACCTTCGCTTTTTTTAGTTAAAATAACTTCAGCTCCATAAGCTTTCATCATCATAACTCTTTCTTTTGATGCATTTTCAGGCATACAAATAATACATTTTAAACCAAAAGATGCTGCTATCATTGATAACGAAATGCCCATGTTTCCACTTGTGGCTTCAATAATAACTGAATCTTTATTAATTCTTTTATCTTCAAAAGCATCTTTGATAATAAAATAAGCCGCTCGATCTTTTACACTGCCGCTTGGATTTGATCTTTCAAGTTTAGCAAAAAGATTAAAAGTTAATTCATACTTTTTAATAATGTTTTCAAGTTTTATTAACGGTGTTTCACCAATTGCCTTAACTACAGAATTTTTATACATACAAATATTATATCGATAATCTTCGTATTTTTATAATACTTTGCACTTTAATTGGTTGTCGAAGTTAAAATATAAATCTATAATTTAATCGAAAGGAAAGGTATTATGGCAAACTCAAAAATTTCAAAAGCTAAAGCTCTTAAAATCATCCAAAATGTCCTTTTAATCATTGTTGGTATTTTAATCGCTTGTTCAGTCATTAGCCAAGACATTATTAAATACTTAGTAGGTCTTGCATTAGTCGTTTATGGTGTTTTCTTCTTATTTAGAAGTGTTTATGACACCAAATCATTCGTTATGCCATTTGGTGTTGCTGGTGGTATTTTACTTGGTGTCGGCATCGCTACAATGTGCGATTATGTTCCTTTAATTTTAGTATTACAAAACATCATTTTTGTTGCTTTAATTGTTCTTGGAAGTTTACTTATTTTAGATGCAGTTGTCAAATTTGCACTTCACAGAAACAATGCTGGTATTACTGAATTAATTCTTGGTGTAATCTTACTTGTTTTAGGTATCTTATTTGTTGCAATTCCAGATATGCAAACCTATTGTTGGATTGCCTTTGGTGTTGTTCTTGCAATTTATGGACTTTATAGCTTAGTCATTACAATAATTGCATTAAGTAAGAAATAATAGTTAAAACATCTTCAAAAAACTCGTAAGCTTAGTTGCCTACGAGTTTTTATTTTGCTTGTTTTTCGTTAAAATCCTTACAAATCTTAACTATTTTTTGTTTGTTAACAAGACATAACTAACACTTCCATCTTCACCAATAACTTTTTCATAAGTAAGATAGTCACGATAATCTCTGCCTTCTTTAAGTTTTACAAAGAATAAAATCTTGCCATCTCTTTCTGTTCTACTGACTTCAAATTCTTTTTCATTATATTCAACTTCAATTGAATCCTTGAATCCTTCTTTTTCAATTTCAATAGAATATTCAATCTTTTTACGTCCATTTTCTATATAGGTATATTCATATTCTTCTTCGTTTTCGTTGCCTTCATTTTCCATTGAAGATTCTACGAAAATATAAGAATTATTATTTAAATTGATTCTGAAGTTTCTTTCAACTTCTTCTTCGTCCCATTCTTGTTCGTTTTTCATGACACTTGTAAATTCATAGTTAGCATCATTTAAAAGAACATAACCTTCCATATAAGTATATTTTTCAATTTCATCGTCATCTCGTTCTTCATGGCTTCTTGCATTATAAATTAAAGAATATGTTACTGTTTCATTATCGAAGTCTTTATAAGAAACTGTTTCCTTAATTGTATATGTCTTACCTTCAATATCAGTCGATACTTCTTCGACATTTGAACTAATATCAAAACCATTGTCCATCATAAGATCAAGTTGAGGTAAAACTTGGGTTAAGTCCTCTTGAACGCTTTGATTATTACTAAAGTCTTTACTAAGTTTAACTGGATTATGAGCTTTTAATGCTCCATTTTTATTAATTGAATTTAACAAGCTAACACTTGTTGTGGCTTGGAAAGTATTCTCTTTTTTAGAAGCGGTTGGAATTTCAACATCTCCTAATTTTGTTGTATCATTCCCTAAATCACAACTTGTAAGCATTACTGCTCCTAATCCAAGCATTGATAATAAGCTAATTACAAATAACTTTTTTTTCATAAATTTATTTCCTCCCTAAGAATTTACTATAAATACGAAAGAGAAAAATAAATTATTGGAATTTTTTTATTTTTTTATAATTTGGTAATTATATCTATCAGAAGTATAGATTCTTTGATCATTTTCATATGCTAAAGTTACTAAAAGGTCTTCTACTTCGATATCATCAATTTCGTTTTCATATTCAACCAAAAATTCATAAGTTAATGGATTATTATTCTTTAAAGAAATGTTTTGGAATTCGCTTTTTGAAAGAGGCGTTTCTACACTTATCTCAAGCTCTTCCTTATTTCCTTCTTTTTCAAGATCATAAGTTAAGGTATAATCAAAATTTTCTCTTTCTAATTCAAATAAAGATGAGAAATAAGAAATTGAATAAGAATTTTCAACTTCGCGTCCTTCATATTCGTTTTCTTTTTCAATTAAAATGAATTCATTGTTTTGCTCATTTGTACACAAAATTTTGATTTCTTCTTCTTTTTCATCTTCTTCAATTTCGCTTTCTTGCGCAATATAACAATCATAATAAGAATTGTTGAGTTTAACTAAATACTTATCATTTCTACTAAACTCTGTTGAAAAATTAACCTCACTGAAATCGTTATAATAAAAACTCATAAATGGAGTCGCAAAATCATCAATGTATGAATAATAATTATCACAATACCTATAAGTTACATTTTCATAGACGAAGTTGACTTCTTTTTGAACTTCAACTTTTATATTTTCTTCTTTATTTAATATATTTAATATTCCACCTTGAATAGAATCATAATCATTAACTATTTTCTCAAAATCTGTTTCTTTTAATATAGATTTACTCTTTTTAAATAATGCTAAACGATTATTAACAGTATTTTCTCCATACGAATTGAAACTAGATAAAGTTAAAAGTTCATTACCTAAAACATTTGATGAAGTTATTGGCTCTAAAACTGGCGGATTAACATTACCTTGTTCTCCCCCATTATTCATAACAAAAAACAAAGCTAATGAGCAAATGGCAATAGCTCCAACTGATAAACCAATTCCACCAAAAACATATTTCTTTTTTAAATGCTCTCTTTTAGGATTTTCTTTTGTTTTTACTTCTTCTTGAGCTTTAAAAAGGTTAAGAATTTCAGTAGAAGAGGTTTTAATTTCGTAGTCTTTTGTTTCGTTAAACTTATTTACAATCTTTTCATCATCAATTTTTCTCATAACTTTATCTCTTTTCTTAGTTTCTTTATTGAGTTGTTATAACTCCATAAAATTGTACCTAGTGGTCTTTTCATAATCTTTGCTATCTCTTCAAAAGTAAGTTCACTAAGTACATGTAACGTAAAGATTTCAAGTTGATCTTTTTTGAGAATCTTACTAACTTTGTCGAGTAAAATAGTTTTATCAATTTCGTTTTCATCTCTTGATTCAACATCTTCATGTTCATAAAATTCTCGAACACGAGAATGTTTTTTAATATAGTCAAGAGTGATGTTTCGGCTGATAAGAATTAGATAACCTAAAACATTCTCGTTTTCATCAAGTGTTGATACACTCTTTAAAAAACGTACAAAGGTTTCCTGTAAAAGATCCTCACTTAAATCATGATTCTTGATCAGAGAATAGATGTTATAAAAACAAGGTCTTTTTACTTGTTCATAAAATTCATCGAACAAGTCGAAGTTTCCTTTTTTAAATTGGACTACATAGTTCTCTAGTCGTTCTACTCTCATAACATAAATACGAAACAATAAGAAAAATTATTGGTTTTTCTTTATTTTATATTAATAAAATATAATAACCTCCGCTGTTTTGTCAAAAAAATGACTCAAGAAATTTAAAAAACGTTGCAAAACTCAATTATTTTAGTTTTTTATCCGCCATTCTATTTTGTAAACCGATATATAATTCGATGATGGAATTTTAAATAGTCATTAATTGTAAAGTCATTAATACTTCCTTTTTCTCTATCTATATATCGTAATGTAACATCTGTTGCAAGACGAACAAGTCCAACTCTATCATGATCTTTAAGGAGATTTTTTATACTTTTAACCATGATTTTAAATTCATTTTCAATCCAATTAATTTCGCCTTCTTGTTCAGATATATTAACTTCTAAATATATTGGAAAATAATATTTAATAAACTCACAGTAATCTTCGTAATTAATTTCTGGATGGAAATCAAAAAAGTGAGTAACCATTTTAACATCTGGCCTTGATGGATCGTTTATTTCTTCATCAACAAAAAAACCATTAAAACGTGGATCGAGTTTGTTATTGATTATTGGATGATTTTCTTTAAAATTTCTAAATTTCAAAGCAATTGGATCACTATCTTTTATGATACGTCTAGTTTTTAAATAATCTTCATATTTATTTTTAACTTCTTCAAATTCTTTAGCAAGTTCACTTGTGTTATTAAAATAATCTTTGCTTAAAATAGTTTCATAAAGTCTATTTGCATTTTCTTTAAAACTTGCAGTATCTTTAATCTTTTTAGATTTAAAATCCTCATAAGTAATTTTTTTATCATATAAATATCCAAAATAAGAAAAATCTTCATCACAATAGTCTATTTCCTCATCAAAATTAATGCGAATGGAGTCATAAGCTTTATCGCCTTGTATTTGAGGGACTTTAGTCGCACCTTCAATTTCATAAATTAAAAATAAATCACTCATACTATTTTTTGTAAAAATTTTTGTTGCTTGATTAATTTTACCATGTTCAACTTGCTTGTTGTTTGCTTTTGCACTTAAAGAGCAAAAATTTACTAACAATAGATTTTGCTTTTAAAGTTCGTTAATATGGTAAAAATCATCTAAGGTAAAAAGCGTTAAATCTTTTTTCTCGTTTTCGTCCAATTCAAATCCGTTCCTTGATATAAATCCTAGTCTCACAGGACCAATTGGCAATGAAAATGTTTGTCTTTTTTCTTCATAAATAACTTTATAATCAATAGGATTCTTAGTGTATTTACACTCAAACAGTCTGTAGCCAAATTTGTCCGTCGTTGCTACATCAAATTGTCCATTAGTCTTATTTGCTGGATCGTCATACCAATAACTACCAATTTTATAAAACGGTGTGTCTAATTTTTTAGCTTTATTTACACGTGTTAAAAATTCTTTGGATACTGCTTCAAAAATCTTAGGAAAGTATTCGGCCTCAAGTCTTTCTTTAATATATGTGTCATAATAAATATCAACACCAATACTAGGAATAAGTGTTAATCCGTCGTAAACAAAACTATAAAAGAAATTTATTAAATTATCCTTAATCTCGTAAAAAATTTTCTTTTTACTATCCTCTTCATTAATAGGTTGTCTTTTTTCCAACACAGAAATGTTTAAAAGCTCCTTTAATGCATTTGCAACTGCTTTTGATCCTAATTCGCTTTTCTGCTGCAATTTTGTCCATTTCGTATTGCCAGATATTATTAAATTAAAAATAACATTTGCGCTATTTATTTTTTGAATTTCCCCAAAAATACCTTGAACAATTTCGTTAGTTAATGTTAAATCTCTTTCAAGAAATAAGCGTTTAATGTTTTTTTCTAAAGTTTCTTTAGGGTTAATTTGCGATAGAGAAAATGGCAATCCGCCAAAAACAGCATAAAACTTAAATTTATCTTCGCTTGATAGATTCGGAAAAAAAAGACTTGCATCTAAATAATCAAATGGTTTTAGATCTAGAGTAAGCGTAAATCTCCCATGCAAAGGAGAATCATAAGCTTCTAATTTTCTCATCATATCTATATAAGAGCCACATAGAATTATCTTAATTTTTCCGCTTGCACAATCTATTTTTTGTTGCAAATAACCTGTAATTTCTGGCGTTATTTTTTCCAAATTTGAAAACTCGTCAATAACAAGTACAACCGGTTTTTTCTCAGATAAGGTAAAAATGGCGTCTAAATCATTATAAAAATTAGATGATGTTTCAATTTCTGGAGCACCAGTTTTAATCGCCATAGCAAAAGAGCGCCCATTCATCTCTAAATTTGTCCTAGGAACTTGATAGTAAACTGCGGGAATATTTATTCTATTTAAGGACTCTGATATTAATGCTGATTTGCCAACTCTTCTTCTACCATAAATTAAAACAAGTTCTTTCGCATTCGAATTAATCTTATCAAGAATCAAATTGAGTTCTTCTTCTCTTCCTTTAAAATCCATATTCTTACCTCACATAAACTAGTCACAAAATATCGAAAACGTTCTGTGATAATTAAATCTATCTATTATTACTTTCAAAAAAGAAAGTAATTTTACTTTACTTTCCAAAACGAAAGTAATTTCATTTTACTTTCAAAAAAGAAAGTAATCAATTATTATTATAAAAAAAGTCCGATATTATTGAATCAGACCTATTCACATCAAATGGTGCAGATAAGGAGACTTGAACTCCTACGCCGTTAAGCACAAGATTCTAAGTCTTGCGTGTCTACCAGTTCCACCACATCTGCAAAGCAAAAGTATTATAAATTAAACAAGTCTATTTGTCTAATTTTATTTTTAAACATGTTATATAATTT
>OHIY01000083.1_pt1 | contig 57115 bp, 46 predicted proteins | sample 1568351 | NCBI WGS metagenome assembly OHIY01 (sample SAMEA3879547, study PRJEB24766) | human gut metagenome | biome: human-associated habitat; feature: feces | place: USA | collected 1985/1987 | reverse complement strand
CTCCGGCAGATACGAACGCATAGTCCACTCCCTTGAAGTCGTCGTTGTGCTGCAGCAGTTTTACCTCGTACTCCTTGCCCTTGAATGTGTACTTGGTGCCTGCCGACCTTTTAGAACCGAACAACACGAGGTTGTCAATAGGAAAATCTCTCTCTGCGAGCACCCTGAGAAACTCTTGTCCCACGGCTCCGCTCGCCCCAACGATTGCTACGTTCATATTATTATATACTTTATTTAATGTTTGCGGAAGTTAGAGAAGTTAAAGAAGTTAGAGAAGTTAAAGCCGAATGACCTGTCGGGTGAAAGGTTAAGAGTGAAAAATGGGAAACCATTGTTATTCCATCATTATTGCCATAATCCATTAATTCATTAACGAGTCATTCGGCTTTAACTTCTTTAACTTCTTTAACTTCCATAAATTCCATATTACAAAATTTCGCCTGCAAAAGTACAACTTTTAAGCCAAATGTTATAAAATCATGATTTTTTTTTGCAATTTTGCATGCAAAAACACAGCTTGACATAACATATATGCCCGGATTGTCACAATATTTTCCCATAACGTCGCCCACGATGATATTCTTCGTCGTGCTGTGCATCATACTCTTCGCGCCCATTGTCATGGGTAAGCTGCGCATTCCCCATATTGTGGGAATGGTGCTCGCGGGCGTTGTCGTGGGGCCACACGGGCTAAACATACTGGCCAAGGACAGCTCGTTCGACCTCTTCGGGCACGTCGGCTTATATTATATAATGTTCCTGGCCGGACTTGAGATGAACATGGCCAACTTCCGCAAGAACCGCGTGCGCACGTTCACCCACGGCATAATGGCCTTCGTCATACCTATGGCAATGGGCTTCTTCATCAACCGAGGGGTGCTTGAGTACAGCATTATGACGTCCATACTTCTGGCCAGCATGTACGCCTCGCATACCATAATAACTTACCCCATCATCATGCGTTACGGCCTTGCCCGCCAGCGTAGCGTCACGATAGCCGTCGGCGCGACAGCCATCACCGACACGCTGACGCTGCTCGTGCTCGCCATCGTCGGCGGAATGTTCAAGGGCGAGATTACCGGTATCTTCTGGCTCGTGCTCTTTCTCAAGATAGCCGCCGTATTCTTCGTGATAATATACTTCTTTCCACGGATAGCGCGGTTCTTCTTCCATCGCTATGGCGACAACGTGGCGCAGTTCATCTTCGTGCTCGCCATGACTTTCCTCGGCGCCGGGCTGATGGAGCTTATCGGCATGGAAGGGTTGCTCGGGGCGTTCCTTACGGGACTGGTGCTCAACCGCTACGTGCCCAACCTGTCGCCGTTGATGCTTCATCTCGAGTTTGTCGGCAACGCCATTTTCATACCTTATTTCCTTATAGGCGTCGGCATGCTTGTCAACGTGAGGCTTCTCTTCGGCGGGCTTGACACCATCCAGGTGGCATGCGTCATGATATTGGTGGCCTTGACGAGCAAGTGGATTGCGTCGTTCTTCACCCAAAAGCTCTTCGGCATGCGTGCCGTGGAGCGTGAACTGATATACGGACTGAGCAACGCGCAGGCCGGAGCCACCCTGGCGGCAGTCATGGTTGGATATAACTTGATAACACCGTCAGGGCAAAGGCTGCTTAACGACGACGTGCTTAACGGCACGGTGATACTTATCTTGGTGACGTGTATCTTCAGTTCGTTCACTACCGAGCGTGCCTCGAAGCAGATTGCGCTCGAGAACAGCGCGGCCGTTCCTGAGGACGAGAAGGCCGACGACGAGAAGATAATGGTGCCGATAAAGCACGATACGAGCATTGACACGCTTGTGGGGCTTGCCGTAATGATGCGCAACAGGGTACTTAACCGTGGCATTGTGGCGCTCAACGTTGTTTATGACGACACCAACAGGCTACAGTACCAGGAGCGAGGGCGGCGCCTTCTGGCGCATGTTACGAAGGTGGCCAACTACTCCGGCGTAATGGTTCAGACTCAAGTACGTATAGCTACGAATATAACCAATGGCATAAAGCACGCCTTCAAGGAATTCAACGCTTCCGAAATCATCATGGGAATGCATGCCGGGCAAGACTCGGCAAGGCAGTTCTGGGGAGAGTTCATACCAGGATTGTTCTCCGGACTGAACCGACAAATCATAATAGTGCGCTGCTTGCGGCCTTTCAATACGATACGGCGCATACAGGTGGCAGTGCCCTCGAGGGCTGAGCTTGAGCCTGGATTCTACCGTTGGTTGGAGCGGTTGACCCGAATGGCGGAGAACCTTGAATGCCGCATGCAGTTCCATGCCAAGCGCGAGACGCTGTCGCTCATCAACCAATATATACAGAGCCGCCATCCGAGTGTGCAGGCCGAATACACGTACATGGCGCATTGGATAGACATGCCGAAACTTTCCTCTGGCGTGGCTGACGACCATCTGTTCGTAGTCGTTACGGCTCGTAAAGGCACCATATCGTACAAATCGGCCTTGGAACGCCTGCCCGAGGAGCTTACGGGAAATTTCTCAGGCAAGAGCCTGATGATAATCTTCCCCGACCAATACGGCGAATCGGTGGATATTATGACGTTCGCCGACCCGCAGCACCATGAGCAGCGCAGCGCGTACGACATGCTGACAACGTGGATAAGGAAACATTTTAATTAATAGTAGACAAGCATACGAGTAACAAGCAGACAAGGAGATATGCCTTGTTACGATATTTTGAATCGAAGTAAGCTATTAAGGCATATCTCCTTGTCTGCTTGTTACTCGTATGCTTGTCAACTTAAAATAAAAGAAAATGATAGACATCAAAGGTATAACAAAGAGCTTCGGTTCACTGCAAGTACTCAAGGGAATCGACCTGCACATAGACAAAGGCGAGGTGGTGAGCATTGTCGGTCCGAGCGGAGCCGGCAAGACAACCCTTCTTCAGATAATAGGCACGCTTGACAAGCCTGACAGTGGCGACATCATTATAGATGGAACGGACGTAAGGAAGCTTGGCGCTAAGAAGCTGTCGGAGTTCCGCAACAGGCGTATCGGCTTCGTTTTCCAGTTCCACCAGTTGTTGCCGGAGTTCACGGCAGTGGAGAATGTCATGTTGCCGGCGTTTATTGCGGGCATGTCAAAGAGCGAGGCCAAGAAGCGTGCGATGGAGCTTTTAGACTTCATGGGGCTTTCTGACCGTGCCGACCATAAGCCCAACGAACTGTCCGGAGGCGAGAAGCAGCGTGTGGCCGTGGCGCGCGCGCTGGTAAACAGGCCGGCCGTGATACTGGCTGACGAACCGTCAGGAAGCCTTGACTCAAAGAACAAGGATGAGCTCCACCGGCTGTTCTTCGACCTTAGGGACAGGACAGGGCAGACGTTCGTCATCGTGACGCACGACGAAAGCCTTGCCAAAATCACCGACAGGACGATTGAAATGAAGGACGGAATGCTTGAATCTGAAAACATTTTACAGTAGTTAAAGTAGTCAGAAGTAGTTAGAGTAGTTAAAGTCAAATGCTTTATAACAGCACGTTAATTGGATGTCAGACGATAAAAGAGTGATGACTTTAACTACTCTAACTACTTCTGACTACTTTAACTACCAAACATAAAAACATAAGACAATGACCTTTATAAAATTAGGTGACTACAACCGCATGACCGTGGTCAAGCAGGTTGATTTCGGAATATATCTTGACGGAGGCGACGAAGGGGAGGTGCTTATGCCTGCGAGATACGTGCCAGAGGGCTGTAAGCCGGGTGACGAGCTTGACGTTTTCGTCTACCTTGACAACGAGGAGCGGCTCGTGGCAACCACGCAGACGCCGCTGGCCAAGGTGGGCGACTTCGCTTTCCTCAAGGTGTCGTGGGTGAACGAGTACGGTGCGTTCCTCGACTGGGGACTGATGAAAGACCTTTTCTGCCCTTTCCGTGAGCAGAAAATGAAGATGGAGAAGGACAAGGGGTATATCGTGCACGTGCATCTTGACAAAGAGAGCTACCGTATAGTGGCTTCGGCTAAGGTCGAGCACTATTTTGACCCGTCGTTCCCGCCGTATCAGCATGGCGACGAGGTTGACCTGCTTGTATGGCAGAAGACCGACCTTGGCTTCAAGGTCATAGTCGACAACCGCTTCCCCGGCCTCGTCTACAAGAACCAGGTGTTCAGGGATATACGCACGGGCGACCGCCTTACAGGCTACATCGACATCGTGCGCGAGGACGGCAAGATAGACGTAATGCTGCAACCTACCGGGCGGCAGATGACCATGAATCTCAGCGACGTGCTGCTCGACTATCTTGAAAGTCACGGCGGAGTATGCCCGCTAACGGACAAGAGCCCTGCCGAGGACATTTATTCGATGTTCAATGTAAGCAAGAAAAACTACAAGAAGGCTGTGGGCGACCTGTACAAACGCCGCCTGATAGTGCTTTGTGACGACTGTATAAAGTTGAGAAAGTAAACCATTGCCGTGAGCGCCCCTTGTAGGGCGCATTGCCAAAGGCCACCTTTTACATGCTGAAAGGTGGCTTTTGGTGTTGTTACGGACGGTCTGCGGGGCGTATGCCGTGCGCCATATGCCGGCTGTCGGCCATTCATCGAGGCCAGATTGCTACATTCCGTAAAATGAATACAACTGTCCGTAACATCGGTAAGCAGGCTTACGCGTGTATGCATTACCTTTGCAGCGTGAAACAAAAAGGTAATAAGTATGGAAGACATTTTCGAGAAAGACCTGTCCGGAGCAATGGTCTCGCCGGACGAACCCGGATATGACAAGCTGATAAACTCTATTTTCGAGACCATGAGGCTGGCTTATGAGCTTAACGACGGATACCATACGCCCGAAGAGACGCGCGGCTACCTCTCGCGCATTACGGGCCGGGAGATAGACCCGTCGGTTACTTTGCTGCCACCGTTTTATGTTGATTTCGGCAAGAATATCCGTATTGGCAAGCGTTGCTGGATACAGCAGGGATGCACGTTCTTCGACCGTGGCGGGATAACTTTGGGCAACGATGTGTTCATCGTGCCGAAAGTTAACCTCATAACAATCAACCACGACCCCGACCCTGATAACCGCAGCGCCACTTACGGCCGTCCGATAGTGATAGAGGACAAGGTGTGGATAGGCATAAATTCAACCGTCTTGCCCGGTGTGAGGATTGGTTATGGAGCGATAGTCGGCGCCAACAGCGTGGTGACGCGTGACGTTCCGCCGATGACGGTAGTGGGAGGCAATCCCGCGAAGGTTATTAAGACGATAGAGCCAAGGCGTAAGTAACAGGTATTAAGAGGGCGTATTGACTTGACGGCGGCGGCGCGGGCAGGCTGGAAGCCTTGTCCGTGCCGCTTTGTTTTATGCCGATGTCCGTGGAGAGTCAAGTCTTTTTAAGGCCGGGGCGGCGGAAGATAATTACGTAAGTGTAGCTGGTGTTCCCGCTTGCGGTGGTCATTCGCCCTTGTTCCTGACCGTGTGTGCTTAAGCCGTAGGTGGCGTCATGGCGGCTGGCTCGTTGCCCTCTAAAAGCCTGTGGCCCAATGCTTTTGCCGCATGCCGTATGTAAAGGCAAGGCGTGCGGCCTTCGGCTGTATGAGGTAAGGCCGTGGCGAGGTTTGCCAAAGGCCATGTTTTGCGTTGCGAAAGACGGCCTTTTATCGCCTTGTTGACGGCCTTTTGCGCTGTAAAAGGCCGTCTTTCGCAATCAGCCCGCCGTAATGTCGGTGGTTAGCGCGCAGCGCTTCATTCATCGGCGGGGGCTAAAACGCTGACAGGATATGCCATATTATGCGCTAACAAGAGGGAACATCTGCCACATATTGCGACAAAATGGCATGCCGGTTGGCATAGTTACGCTGTTGGCATACGTTTTGTTAAATAATTAGTGGCTTTTTGCCGGGATATGGAGCGGCAATGTTCCGATACCGCAAAAGCATTACTAAATTGATAACAAATAAAAAAAGAAATAATTATGGGAAAGATTATTGGAATTGACTTAGGTACAACAAACTCTTGCGTTGCCGTGTTTGAGGGCAACGAACCTGTTGTAATAGCTAACAGCGAAGGCAAGCGCACCACCCCTTCGGTTGTAGGTTTCGTAAAGGACGGTGAGCGTAAGATTGGCGACCCGGCTAAACGCCAGGCCATCACCAACCCGAAGAACACCATCTACTCAATCAAGCGCTTCATGGGCGAGACGTACGACCAGAGCCGCAAGGAGGCTGAGCGCGTACCGTTCACGGTAGTGAATGAGGGCGGTTATCCCCGTGTAGACATCGACGGACGCAAATATACACCGCAGGAAATCTCGGCCATGGTGCTCCAGAAGATGAAGAAGACCGCCGAGGACTATCTCGGACAGGAAGTGACCGACGCCGTCATCACCGTGCCCGCATACTTCTCTGACTCTCAGCGCCAGGCAACCAAAGAGGCAGGACAGATTGCCGGACTTAACGTCCGCCGTATCGTCAACGAGCCTACGGCCGCAGCGCTGGCCTACGGAGTGGACAAGGCCAACAAGGATATGAAGATTGCAGTGTTCGACCTTGGTGGCGGTACGTTCGATATATCAATACTTGAGTTCGGCGGCGGCGTGTTCGAGGTGCTCTCTACCAACGGCGACACCCACCTCGGAGGTGACGACTTCGACCAGGTAATCATCGACTGGCTCGTAAACGGTTTCAAGGCTGACGAAGGAATAGACTTGTCAAAAGACCCGATGGCAATGCAGCGCCTGAAGGAAGCTGCCGAGAAAGCCAAGATTGAACTGTCAAGTTCAAGCTCAACGGAAATCAATCTGCCTTACATCACGGCTGAAGGCGGTGTGCCCAAGCACCTGGTAAAGACCCTTACACGTGCACAGTTCGAGCAGCTGGCACATTCGCTCATCCAGGCTTGCCTCGTTCCGTGCCAGAACGCCATACGCGACGCCAAGCTGACAACGTCGGACATCGACGAGGTTATCCTCGTGGGCGGTTCAAGCCGTATCCCTGCCGTGCAGGAGTTGGTTAAGAACTACTTTGGCAAGGAACCTTCAAAGGGTGTCAACCCCGACGAGGTGGTAGCCGTAGGAGCAGCCATCCAAGGCGCAATCCTCAACAAGGAGAGCGGCGTAGGCGACATCGTGCTGCTCGACGTGACACCGCTTACACTCGGTATCGAGACAATGGGCGGCGTGATGACAAAGCTTATCGACGCCAACACCACCATTCCGTGCAAGAAGAGCGAAGTGTTCTCTACCGCAGTTGACAATCAGACGGCCGTAACAATACATGTACTCCAGGGCGAGCGACCGATGGCTGCGCAGAACAAGAGCATAGGCCAGTTCAATCTTGAAGGCATAGCGCCGGCACGCCGTGGCGTTCCTCAGATTGAGGTAACCTTCGACATCGACGCCAACGGTATCCTCAACGTAAGCGCCAAGGACAAGGCTACCGGCAAAGAGCAGGCCATCCGCATAGAGGCTTCGTCAGGTTTGACACAGGACGAGATAAACCGCATGAAGGCTGAGGCCGAGCAGAACGCCGAGAACGACAAGAAAGAGCGTGAGCGCGTGGACAAGATGAACCAGGCAGACTCGATGATTTTCACCACCGAGAACTTCCTGAAGGACAACGGCGACAAGATTCCTGCCGACCAGAAGTCGAACATCGAGTCTGCACTCCAGCAGCTCCGCGACGCCCACAAGAGCGGCGACATCACGGCGATAGACAACGCCATCAACAATCTCAACACCGTAATGCAGGCTGCCAGCGCACAGATGTACCAGCAGGCAGGCGGAGCACAGCCCAACGCAGGCCAAGGCTTCACCGGCAACAACGCCGGCGCCGGCCAGCAACAGCAGAGCAATGGCAAATCTGATGACAACGTGCAGGATGCAGACTTCGAGGAAGTGAAGTAAGTATCGGTAAATAACGATAACTAACGATAGTAAAATAGGGTGTAACTCAATTGGTTACGCCCTATTTTGTTTTTAGCACTTTCTGATTGATTTGCTTGTTTCTCGGATTTTTATTGTATATTTGTACCATATTTGTGCCGCGATAAAATAGTAGGAAATGTGCGACAAAATACAAATAGGTTAAATATAAACGGATAATTATCAGTATTATGCCAGCAGCTAAGTTTGAAATAAAGCGTAAATGTCAAGTCTGCGGTCAGGAGTTCATCGCCAAGACCATAGAATCGTGGTATTGCTCTAAACGCTGTTCTAACATTGCGTATAAGCGTAGGAAAGACGAGGAGAAACGAAACCAGCGATTGGATGAAATCGTGAAAAGCATCCCGAAGCACCAAGATTACATCAAGGTGTCAGAAGCCTATGCTTTGTTTGGCATCAGCAAAGATACCTTGTATCGTTTGATTCATAAAGGTACTATATCGCACATAAATCTTGGAACGAACCAAATCCGTGTCAGCAAGGAAGAATTGATGAAGCTCTACCCACTGCGCAGGAAAGCCCTGACCAAATCAAAGCCCGTTGCCAAACTATATAGCTTGGAACCGAAGGACTGTTATACCATTGGCGAAATATCCAAGAAATTCCATTTGGACGACACTACGGTCTATCTGCATATCCGCAAATACTCTATCCCTACTCGACAGATAGGTAACTTCGTTTATGCGCCCAAGAAAGAAATTGACAACCTATATAAAGGAATAAAGCAATGAAGAAAGCGTTGGCCAATACAAGAGTTTCGGTAAAACTCCGCAAGTCGGAATATCGCGAGGAATGGTATCTGTATGTTGAAGCCTATCCGGTTTTCCAAGCAGATAAATCCGCTCCCCAAAGAGTGCGTGAATATCTTAACCGTACCATTACCACTCCCATTTGGGATAAGTCGCGGAATGCCCGAACAGACAAGGACGGCAAAACCACTTATAAGCCTAAACGTGATTTGAACGGTATCATCCAGTGCAAATCACAGTTAGACCAAGAATCGTGCATATATGCTGATAAGGTGAGAAGCCTGCGACAGAAGGAATATGATAATGTTTCTTTATATTCTGAAACAGATGCAGAACAAGCTGAACAGTTAGAGCGTTCCCGTTGTAATTTCATTGAATACTTTGACCATGTGCAACGCACCCGTCATGCGCACAGTTCTGATTCTATCATCGCCAACTGGAACCGTGTATATGAGCTGCTGAAGATTTATTCAAAAGGCAATGCCATTCCTTTTTCACATATAGACTTGAAGTTTGTAGAATCGTTCCGGCAATTTATTCGCAACGCACCACAAGGTGGAACAAAGAATGGAACTCTTTCCCAAAACACGGCATCCACTTATTTCTCCATATTCAAGGCAGCATTGAAGCAAGCTTTTATTGACGGTTATCTTACCGTTGATATTTCGGCAAAGGTCAAAGGCATTCAGGGAAGAGAGAGCCGCAGGGAATATCTGACTGTTGACGAGCTAAACCGTCTGGCGCAGACTCCATGCGACCCATTATTAAAACGAGCCTTGCTGTTTTCTGCATTGACAGGACTTCGTCATTGCGACATACAAAAATTGAAGTGGTCAGAGATTGAAGAATTTAATGGAGGTTACCGCTTGAACTTTACCCAACAAAAGACCAAAGGTGTTGAATATATGCCCATATCAAAACAAGCATTTCAATTATGCGGTGAAAGAAAGGACTGTGAACAATTGGTTTTTGCAGGACTACCTGACCCGTCATGGATTAATCGTCCAATAAAGAAATGGGTTGCAGAAGCCGGAATAACGAAGCACATCACCTATCATTGCTTCAGGCATTCGTATGCGACCCTGCAACTCGCCGGAGGTACTGACATTTATACTGTCAGCAAAATGCTTGGTCATACGAATGTCCGAACAACTCAAGTATATGCAAAAGTTGTTGATTCGAAAAAAGAAGAGGCAACAAAGACTATAAAGTTAGATTTTCAGTATGATAATTTATGATGTTATAAATCTTTATTTAATAAATCCAAGGTCATATTGACATATTGTTGCGCTTCTAATGGTTCAATCTCAACTTCTTTATATGTGTCAAATTCCTCTATGGAGGCATGATGGGTGCGCCATGAAATTGAAACAAGTTGATTCAATTTGTCTATCACTTCGTTTTTGTTTGGATTAATAAACTGGCAATCTGATTGTTCTAGATTGTGGACAATAGTACCGAATGTTTCATCTGGATTAGGTATATAACAACAATATTTTAATTTCAAAAACGTTTCAAGGGAAATACGAATTGAATTAATAGCAGCTTCTTGCGTTTCAGGTAATGGATTTGCAACAAATGTATTCATGGACTCAATTGCTTTTTGATAATTGTTTATCCAAACTCTTTTCAAATCATATTCTAAAAGAGAGGCCTTCCCTTTTAGATTGACAATACGAAGTACCTTTTTATCAGCTTTTTTAATAACTCTCTGACCATTTAGCTCTATCATAAAATGGAGATTATGGCTCAAAACAATTACTTGCTGGCATTTTTGATACATAATACATAATTGATGTATTGTTGTATTGCGCCTATTGAGGTCAAGGCTAGATAGGGGGTCGTCAAAAATAACAATTTTGTTAGATAGATTTGAATCTAACATTAGTTTTGCTAAAAAGAAACTAAATGCTATTGTATTTTTGTCACCTTCACTCAAAACATTCTTAAAAGAATTATATTCATATCCATCTTGAACAATAGGAACATCATTAAAAGTAAGAATATAGTCAAGGCTTGCTTCTTTTGATTTGCCTTTATATCCACCATCTTTTATTTCCGATATTTGGAATTTTGTAAAAAACACGTCTCGAAGATAATAATTAATAGCTTTTCCGTACCTTGCAAAAAGGTCATTTGATTGACGCTTTTGTTGCTGTTGAAGCTCCTTGTTGATTCTCTGAAGACGTAAAATTTGCTCTTTTAATATCTGATAGTTCTGGCAATAGATTGACAGCGGTTGATTTTGTCTGTTCTTGATAAGATTTAATGATTGTAATTCATTTTTTATATCTTCTTCTTTTCTGACTCCTTTCTTGACTTGTAGAATTAATTTATTAAATGTTTCTATATAAGCATTTATTTCTTTCAACTGTAGATAAATTGATTTTACAGAATTTTCAAAATTATCTACATCTGCAATTGCGATAGTTTGCGTCGGGTTAGACATTTTTGAATTTATAGCTGCTGACAATAGAGAAAAATGTTTTTTTAAAGAGTCACAATCTATTTGTAATTCAGGAGGTTGAGAATCGTTTTTTACAAACGCTTTCCATACACCTAATAGTTCTTCAATTCTTTTGTGAGTAGATGTGATTTGCAACAACCATGTTTCAATATTGATACACAATAATTTGTCATGCTGTTCTTTTACTTGTTTTAAAACTTCATTGTATCGTTTGTTGAAATATTGGTTATAACCTTTAATTATGCTTTTCTCATCAAGATTTGATCCACAAAATGGGCATAAAGAGGTTTGGTTAGCATATGACAAACCAGTATGTAACCAATTATACACATTTGAGAGACCTTTTGCTTGAAGTTCTTTTATATGGGATTGGACTATTCTTAGATATTCTTCTCCTATTCCTTCTATTGTTTGAGATAACAATAATCTAATTTTATCATATTCAATAAGTGGTAGTGGTATATCAAGTAGAGGCAGAATTGGCTGTTGAAGTATAACTTTATTATTTCGAGCAAGCTCTAATTCTTCTTGTTTCCTTTGTATCTTTTCGTTGATCGCAGGATCATTAGAAATACGAATTATTGCTTCTACATCAGTTGTTGAGGTAAAGGTAGTTATTTGTTGAATAACTTGATGTATTTCTGTATTTTTTTCTATCCAAAAGTTGTTTTACTCGTTCTATCTTTTTGGCCATATTTACGCCACTATCACCTATAACAAACTGATATAAATGTTTGCGATGATCAGAACTAATCTGAAACCCTGTATATATATTGTTGGCGACAAAATGCGCATCAAAAACTTCAATTTCATGGATAGGATTATTCCATGTAGAACCATTAAAAATATGTTGGTTATGTGCATCGTCTTTAATAGAGACATAAGAAGATCCACTCGCTCCTATTCGATAATGATTAGAGATAACTTTACCATCATTTAGCGAAAGTGAATGTAAAATGCGAGACAACGTAGTTTTACCAGCCCCGTTTTCAGCATAAATAAGACTCATTTTTTTTCAGAGCGACATCCCCTGAAGCTTGGTAATCTTCATAATTCCCAATATTTTTAATATGCTCAATTTTTACAATCATAATTTGTTTTTCTATAGTTAAATATGATACATCTATGGCTTAAGAAGCCATATTACAAATATACTAACTTTTTATTAGAAGCGCTCAATTAGCAGATAGTTTCTTCATCATATCAAAAATATTTTTCATATATGTGCATTTTTATCTTCATAACCTTATGATTCGATGATGATTCCCTTATGGCGAGAGGCATAAGCGAAAAAATCTAATAATGGAATTTGTCATTATACACACTGATAATCAGTGCATATCATTTATGATTTTTATGGCCAGCTGATGTTTCTTTATGTGCTATCTATCATCCATAAATCAGTATTGCTATTTACCTTTACTTTGCAGCAAAAATCAACTGATAACGATATGGACGACAAGAACATTACATTTGAAGATTTGCCCAAGGCAATGTCATGGATGATGGACAAGCTGAATAAACTTGATTCCAAATTAGACGGTCTGAATAGTGTTCCACAAGCGCAGTCTGCTGACCAGTGGATGAACCTTAAAGAGCTGTGTGAATATCTGCCAAGCCATCCGGCGGAACAAACCGTTTACGGATGGACGAGCTGTCATCAGATTCCATACCATAAAAGAGGTAAACGCATAATGTTTCTCAAATCAGAGATTGACGCATGGCTTCATGAGGGGAAGCGAAAATCACAAAAAGAATTGGCTGAAGAAGCGGCTCAATTCATCAAATCTAAACGAAACAGACCGTTCTAATGGAACCGCTCGAATTGTGCAACAGCATCAGAATGGAGTTTGAAGGTGTTACTGGAAGCAAAATACCTTTGGACGCATTTCCTGCCAAGTTGCAGGACATGGTTCTGGCATTGGCACGTCAAGAGAACTATTCCATAGAATACACGATGGCTTCTCTTCTGGCTGCTGCATCAACGGCCATTGGCAATGCCGTCAACATCCGCATTCGTGGCGGTTGGATTAGCAGCCCTATCTTATATATGATATTGGTAGGACGGCCAGGCATGGGGAAAACGCCTCCGCTTGACTTTGCCTTTCGTCCTATACGAAAGCGAGATTCCCAATCCATAAAACAGTTTAAAATAGATATGGAATACTACGATTCAATACTGGAAAGTCAGAAAGGCAAGAAAGACGAGAGACCGTCATTGCCTCCTAAGCCAATTTTGAAACGGACTATTATTTCGGACTTTACTCCTGAAGCTCTTATACGTGCGCTTGACGACAACCCAAGGGGAGTAGCTGTATATGTGGATGAAATAATGGGAATGTTCAATGCTGTGAACCAATACAGCAAAGGACAACTGATAGAACAACTGCTGACTGCCTTCAGCGGTAAGCCTCTTGATGTGTCAAGATGCAGTATGCCGATACCCATCCATATTGAACGTCCATTTATAAACATAGTCGGCACTATGCAGACCACCCGTGTGCATGAACTGGTCAATAAAGGTTATAAGGACAATGGACTGTTGGATAGAATCATATTCGTTTATCCGTCATCGCAGGAAATACCTGATTGGCAAATGGATGAAGATTCCGCATCCTCATCGTTTGAGAAGTATTCCGTCTTATGGGAGGATATAATCAACCGCATTTGCGAGATTTCTTTTCCATTGAAAGACAACAATGAGGACACTATTCAAAACGTGCTGAATTTCTCTCCTGAAGCAAGTGTGTGGTTTACGAACTGGCGCAATGCAGCAATCAGGGCAGTAAATCAAATTAAGGATGACACGCTGGTTGACAGTCGAATAATGAAAACGCCTGTGATTGCAGCTCGTCTGGCTTTGGTTTTTCAGATATTACGATGGGCTTGCGGTGAAATCCATAAGGATTTTGTGGATATTGATTCTACGAAATCAGCAATCAGACTGACTTCTTATTTTGAGAATTGCTACTCCAACATCCAGAGATTCATGATTATGGAAAGTATAGAGCCACAAAAGAAAGGATTGCTTGACCTCGTTCCGTCGCTGTTCACCACAGCCGAAGCCGTCCAAGCAGGAAAAGAAGTCGGAATGTCGGAAAGGACTGTGATGTATGTGTTTAATGACCTTGCCGCGAAAAAGGTAATCAGAAAAATCAAGAGAGGCGAATATGAGAAACTGCAATAATCCGCACAATTTGCACCTTGCAGTATTTGCACTTTGCAGTTTCTACGCATCGATGTTTCTGCAAAACTGCAATAACTGCAAACTGCACGGACTGCATTTATAAACTGAAAGACTATGATTGAATATAGATTTACACTTCAAAAATACAAACGAGGCTCGAAGCTGACTTGTCCAAAATGCGGACGAAAGCAATGTTTTGTCAAGTACATTGATACAGAGGGGCAAATCATATTTCCAGATTATGTAGGTCGGTGCGACCATGAACATTCATGCCAATACCATTATAAACCATCGGATTTTTTCAAAGACAACCCCGATACATTGGTAGATAAAAGCTCATGGAAATCGCAACCAAAGGTCATATTACCAAAGCCAATAGACTATATTGATAATGGAATAATGCGCCGTTCACTTGCCGACTATAAACGAAATCCGTTGTTCACTTTCCTATCGGGCGTATTGGGAGAAAAAGAAACTTCACGGATATTTCACCTATACAGAGTCGGCACTTCCAAGAAATGGGGCGGCTCAACGGTATTTTGGCAAATTGACAAACAAGGGAAAGTGCGGACTGGTAAAATCATGTTGTACGACCCCACAACTGGCCATAGGGTAAAAGTGCCAAGAAGTTATGTGAGTTGGGTACATACAGAGTTGGGGCTAAAACACTTCACCATGAAGCAATGTTTGTTTGGCGAGCATTTGTTAGCTGACCATCCAGATAAAGCGGTTGCCATTGTTGAAAGTGAAAAATCCGCTTTGATTGCGACCCACTTCATGCCCGAATTTGTATGGCTGGCAACAGGAGGAATACATGGCTGTTTTAAGGCTGACACCGTTAGTGTATTGAAAGGCCGTGCAGTTATACTTTGCCCTGACTTGGGTGCAAAAGACGTTTGGCAGGAGAAAGTTCATCTGCTTTCTTCCATTTGTTCAAAAGTTGTTTTCAGTAAAATATTGGAGCAGTGTGCAACAGACAAACAAAAGGGAAAAGGTTTGGATATAGCCGACTTCCTGCTGATGAACGATACGCCCATAATGGCACTCCAAAAGATGATAAAGAGGTGTCCGAGTTTGCAAATACTCATTGACCAATTTCAGTTAGAATTAGTTGAACAAAAATAGATTTTAAGATGAAAAAAGACATTTACTATTGCATTGTGCTTTCCAGTAGCCAGCTTGATTTTCTGGCAGGAAGTAAGTATGGCATCGACCGCATGAAAGTATTGAAATGCCTTATTAACGCTGCTGTTGTTAAGGAAACGAAGTATGAAAAGAAAGGCTTTACCGTAACGCTGCACATTGGGCAAGCCGTCCTTTCGGAGGTGGAATTGGCCACCCGTTTAGGCTATGACAAGAAAACCGTTTCAAGGTTGCTTGACAAGATGGCATGGTTAGGTATTATCACATCTAAACAGACAAACCGTACAAGCATACACACCATTCATTGTGTGTCGGCATGGTATGCGGATAATCAGAAGATACTCAATCCATATTATGTGAGTATGAAAAAACGGCATAAAAGTTTTAGTAATAATGGAAATGTCGTTGATGATGCGAACTGCGTTACCACCGATGTGTCAAGAACTGAAACAGAAAAGTCGGACACTAACACAACCGGAAACTTCTACAGCAAATTGGAAATCCCTATAGTGAATAAAACGACCAGCGTTGTTCTTACAGACGATGGCGTAAACACCATAACCGATACCGAGCAACAGCCTGCCTTATCTTCCCTCATTTCAGATGTTTCAGCCGAGTTAGGTTCTGGGAAATACCCATTATCCGAAAATTGGCAAAGTCGGCATACCAATCATTCGGCAGAGGAAGTACAAACCTGACTGATATACGGTTTTCGAACAAACCATTCACGAATGAGCCGTGACATATCCGGAATTTGTGTTTGCTCTGTTACAAGAATTGCCTATGTCGCACAAAACGCTTCACGTTTCCATGCTACATAAGCTGTACCTGTCACTCGCAAGCTCGCAACGAGCTGACCAATTTTAATCTATTGTACCACCTTATATTATTGGACATGACATCGACAAACAAAGACGAAAACAAGAAAAAAGTCATAAGACGTACCCGACGATTGGAAGCCAGGGTGACGGATAATGAATATGTAAAGGCTGTAGAGCTTGCCGAAACCTGCGGGCTTTCATTGAGCGCCTACATCCGCAAATGTGCTTTGGGGCAGCGACCAAGACGGCGGTTGACTGACCGGGAAGTAGATGCCCTTTGCAGCCTATCCGATGCACGGGGCGACCTTATGCGCATAGCTGCTGCCGTCAAGTCCATACAGGGTAGCAAACGAGCACAATACTTTGCAGACACTCGTTTCGTGGAACAATGGATGCGTGCCGCCGTTCCTCTTATAGCTCGTTGGAATGAGATTCAAGAATACATCACCCAATAAATACCCAGCCAAATGATAGCAAAAGCGGCCACCATCAGTCACGGCGGAAATGCTGTCCGCTATTCGGTCAATAAGGACAAAGCGGAGATAGTGAAAGTGAATTTTCTGCCGGATGACATATCAGCAGAAGCAATGTACCAACGCATGGTACTCAAGCAAAAAGAATTTGCCAGCACAATCAATAAGGGCAGAGCACTCAAACGGAATGTGATAAGAATGGAAATATCCCCAACCAAGGAGGAATCCGCAGGGTGGACGTTGAACGATTGGGCAAGGTTGGCAAACGAGTACATCCAAGTGTTCGACTCCATTGACCTCTCTAAAAAGACTAAACGTGCCAGTGCGAAGTCCACCAACGTAAAGAACAGCCAGTATGTGGTTGCACTTCATCACGATGCGAAAAGTGGTATTCCTCACCTGCACGTTGACGTGAATCGTGTGGATATGGACGGCAAGGTTAATGACGACCATCTGATTGCGGAACGGGCAATGTCTGCTGCGTATATTATCAATGAACGGCGTGGATGGGAACAGCCGAAAGACATTTATGAAAAACGCCGATTAGAGATTGCCAATACGTGTATGGATGTACTACGTTCTTTGCCAAAGTTCAGTTGGGCTGGCTATGCAGCTGGACTTAAAGAGCAGGGTTACGGCATACACATACAAGAGGATGACAATGGTAATGTGCGCGGCTATTCCGTCTTGTCTGGCAATTCCACTTACAAATCATCCATTCTCGGCAAAGGCCGACACCTCATGCCGTCAAAGATAAAAGCTACATGGGCACGGCTGCATGGAGAACAGAAAACTCTGTCAAACCCAAATGCCGAGCAAGAGAAACGGACAGCTACCGCATTGCCCGAAAATGTACAAGCAATCCACTCAACACAAGTTGTAAAGCATTATGACATTTCCACTGATGAATACCACCATTACCATGTGTCCATATCGGAGAAAGCGGACGAAATCATTTGCAAGGAATGTTCAGTACCGGAGGACAATCCTTTTGCAACCATTGAAGATGTGCAGAAAACCGCCTTACTTCTTTTCGCAGAATACCTTGACGGAGCAACGAGCATGGCGGCATCTGGAGGAGATGGAGGTTCTGACATGAGCGACTGGGGAAAGGATAAAGATGAGGATGAACGCGAATGGGCACGCCGTTGCGCTCAAATGGCCAACCGCCTGTGCAAACGCAGGAAAGGCTTACGCAGATAAACGAATAACTCAAAAACAAATGACAATGGGAATAGGTAAAGGAAAACCCGACAAAATAGACATAAACGGCCTTATTAATAGCGTTGATAACGATAACAAAGTTACGCAAGAAGTAAACGGCCTTGCTGAAAAGATAGCCGATTTGGAACGGGCGACCGAAGCGCTTAACGCTGCTATCGACCGTGCAGATAGTATTATCACAGGTTTCAACAATTCTGTAAAGGAACTGCAATCAAAGAAAATCGGTGCGCGGGTGCATCCGCAAACCTTAAAGTCATTGAACGAGATTTGCACAAACTTTGTTGTGGAAGTGGGCAGGCAACTAATGGCTCATCGGGATAAACAACTTGAATTGCAAAAGGAACACGAGGAACGCATTGCCCGTATGCTTGAAAAGAACAAAGGAGTGTGGTTGTCTAACCGATGGGTGAAAATTCTGTTCATATGTTTCCTTGTTTATAGCGTTATAATTATCCTTTATGTGCGAATTATGACATAAAACAGAAGCTATCCATTTCGATAAATGATAATTTAGAGATACTTGACCGTTCATCAAGAGAGGCAGGAGCTCGTCGCGCAGTTTAGTGAGTTTCAGGTTGTTTTCTTCAAACAAGCCAATCTCCGAGAATATCTGTGACTGCCTTTTATCAAATTCCAATAGCACATTATCCTGTGGCACTGCCATATATATTTCATCAAATGTTTGGTTTGTTAAATTATTGATACCTGTACCGCACGCTATACTTTTTATTTTCTCCTTAAAATATTGGCTATTGAATAAATTAAAAAGCAAATATGCGTAATGTGCCTTAGCTGTGAATTTTGTCAGGAATGCACCGAATGTATCTTTTGATGCAAATTGGAACATAGCACATTTCCCAATATGTTCTTTACTTCCACTTGACATTGTCATTATAATATCCAGTGGTTGAATGTGCTGTTCTTCAGATACAAATGTTTTTGGAATGTAAGCAGCATTGTTATCATATATTAAATGATTATCTTGGATATTATTACCGCGTAAAACCAATACTCCGAGATTAGAATCAACCATATCTTCTTTTGCGTAAGATACTCCACGAATACTTGACGCAATATTATTTACAGATAAAACAATCCAATTTAAAGGAATCTCTCGTTTCAACTTTTCATTCCACACCATTGCTCCGCCACTCGACTTATAAGGCCGTCCGTTCTCATCGGGAAAATCGAACTGTACGAACCAATAGTCGTAAAGCTGCTTAGCCATCTTCTCTAAATTATCATTTATCGTTGTCATTTGCAACCATTTCTATATTATATATATAGGATAAACCTAAAAACATAGAAGATGAAAAGAACAGTTATACAGATCGTTGTGGACGAAATGTCCAATGTTTTATCCAAAGGGCAGCTTGATTTGTTGGAGGACACACTTACACAGGCATTTGCTAGTTATGAAGTTATAGCTTCCGCCAGTGAAGAAGAACGTCAAGTAAAGGCTAATGCCGAACTTTTGCAAGCATTTCTATCCGCGAAGAAGATAGAGGGGTGTTCCGACAAAACCATTGATTATTACCAATCAACCATCGAAACATTATTTTCCACTGTGCGAAAGCCAATTCGCGATATTTCCACCAATGATATACGCTGCTATCTGTCTAACTATCAGGAACAACGAAAGGTTGGCCGTGTGACCATCGACAATATGCGCCGCATCTTTTCCTCATTCTTTGCTTGGTTGGAAGATGAAGACTATATTGTAAAAAGTCCTGTACGCCGCATCCACCGAGTGCGTACAGAAAGCCTTGTAAAAGAAGTGCTTACCGATGAAAATATGGAGGTGCTGCGTGATAGTTGCCAAGAAATACGCGACATTGCCATGATTGACCTATTGGCAAGTACTGGTATGCGCGTGGGCGAATTGGTAAATCTCAATCGTGAAGACATTGATTTCCATGAACGGCAATGCGTGGTGTTTGGCAAGGGGAACAAGGAGCGTGAAGTATATTTCAACGCTCGCACGAAAATCCACTTGCAGAACTATCTGAATAGCCGCACTGACGAAAATCCGGCTTTGTTCGTTTCACTGTCAAAGCCCCACTCTCGGCTTACAATCAATGGTGTGGAAGTGCGCCTACGGCTGTTGGGACGCAGGGTGAACATAGTCAAGGTGCATCCTCATAAGTTCCGGCGCACATTGGCTACTATGGCCATCGACAAAGGTATGCCAATAGAGCAAGTGCAACGGTTGCTTGGCCACGTCAAAATTGACACGACCCTGCATTACGCTATGGTAAATCAGAACAATGTAAAAATGGCGCATCGGAAATATATTGGATAACTTATATTAAGCTACTTTTTTATAACATTGTTTAAGATATTGGTATTCAATCTGTTGCAAAACGTGCTGTTTGATCGTATAAAACGACACGTTTCGTAGTCCAAAACGTGCCATATTAAAATGCGAAATAGTACAAACGTAGAACCGTTGACTCAACGAGCCTTTTTATTGCATATAGGTATATATCAAAATGCAGAACTCATTTTCGCTTAACAGTTGTAATTTCTTCAATAAAAAGAGTAACTTTGCAATAAAATTATTGCATAATGAATCTGACTAAGCATAAATTAGGCGAGTTGGTAGAGGTTACTCGTGGTATGAGTTTATCAGGCCAATACTATGCGGAAGAAGGTGAATTCATCCGTTTGACACTTGGCAATTTCAATATGAATGGTGGCGGTTTCAAAGAAAACACGTCAAAGACGGACTTATACTTTACAGGGAGCGTCAAAGATGAGTTTATCTTAAAGAAAGGCGACATCATAACTCCGCTTACCGAACAATCCGTAGGGCTGCTCGGTACAACTGCCCGTATTCCTGAAAGTGGAAGATATATTCAAAGTCAGGATGTTGCATTGGTACGATGCAAAGAAGGTCGTATAGATTCTAATTTTTGCTACTATCTCATATCATCAAAACTTGTCAGACAACAGCTTAGTGCCGCTGCCCAGCAAACAAAAATACGGCATACCTCTCCTGACAAAATTATGGATTGCACTGTTTGGATTCCCAATCTTGAAAATCAGATAAAGATAGGCCGCATTTTAACGGATATTGATAATAAAATTGCGCTTAATCGTCAGATAAATGATAATTTAGAGATACTTGACCGTTCATCAAGAGAGGCAGGAGCTCGTCGCGCAGTTTAGTGAGTTTCAGGTTGTTTTCTTCAAACAAGCCAATCTCCGAGAATATCTGTGACTGCCTTTTATCAAATTCCAATAGCACATTATCCTGTGGCACTGCCATATATATTTCATCAAATGTTTGGTTTGTTAAATTATTGATACCTGTACCGCACGCTATACTTTTTATTTTCTCCTTAAAATATTGGCTATTGAATAAATTAAAAAGCAAATATGCGTAATGTGCCTTAGCTGTGAATTTTGTCAGGAATGCACCGAATGTATCTTTTGATGCAAATTGGAACATAGCACATTTCCCAATATGTTCTTTACTTCCACTTGACATTGTCATTATAATATCCAGTGGTTGAATGTGCTGTTCTTCAGATACAAATGTTTTTGGAATGTAAGCAGCATTGTTATCATATATTAAATGATTATCTTGGATATTATTACCGCGTAAAACCAATACTCCGAGATTAGAATCAACCATATCTTCTTTTGCGTAAGATACTCCACGAATACTTGACGCAATATTATTTACAGATAAAACAATCCAATTTAAAGGAATCTCTCGTTTCAACTTTTCATTCCACACCATTGCTCCGCCACTCGACTTATAAGGCCGTCCGTTCTCATCGGGAAAATCGAACTGTACGAACCAATAGTCGTAAAGCTGCTTAGCCATCTTCTCTAAATTATCATTTATCTGACGATTAAGTTCTATCTTACGGTCAATGCAAGTTAAAATTGAAACTAACCTCTCTTGTTCTTCTTTTGTCTTTGGCATTATTAGTTTTAGCTCTCCAATGCCTACCTGTGAAAGATTATCCCTTGCGGAACCAGAGCTAAGTCCAATTAAATATTCATAGAGTGTATCTATGTTATATTTTAGGAAGCTCGAACTATAATGTGGGTTAGGGAGAATAGCGCAAATGGCTTGATTGGTACATGCTTCGATTTTAAGCAATGATGCTTTCCCAGCTGTTGCCCCATACATGGCTACAAGGACTGTATCTATGGGATATAACTTGGTGCTTGAACTCTCATAACCTTTTTGCGTTATAAAATTAGTTGCTTTATATATATACGGCGAAGAGAGTTCTCCACTATTAATCCAAGGAATATCACCGTTTTCATAAAATTCTTTCTCCGTAGTCAAAGGAGTTGCACCAGATGAAGTTTCAAATTCATCCGAAAGTTTTATGCACTTCCAACCCTGAGGTACGATACGTTTTCTCTTATATTTCTTCAATTCCATCATAGTTACTCGTTATTTTCTAATTCTTCATCTTCATTCAAAAGATACTCATATTGAGTGCCTTTCAAACTTTCCGGGTCATACTCTTTGCGATAATCCAGTATGTAGGAATGTACCGAACTTGGATAAATGTAAAAATAATGACGACATACTTGCTTGAATAGTTGCAACATACGCTCATTGCCGAGGAAACCGAACATATAATCAAACAACAATTCAACCTCGTTACGGGTGGCCTTACGACTACAGATGTCGTTTACTAATGGTGTATATTGAACCACGGCCAAATCCGAAAGTTTTTCCATTTGGTCGACAATGCCTTTTATTCCCTCTAACAAGCTATCGTAATTGTCTGGACTTTGACATTTTGAATCCATTGTAACTTTTATTCTGAAAATTCGACTTGAAAATCAAGGATTAAATTTGCTGCCTATACAAGCTTACGTTGTAGGCTTTTGCTATTCTCCCAACATATCTCTTACCTCCTTATCAAAATCTGAATCGATACGCTGTGTACGATTAAAAATGTCGTACTCGCTTTCTGCTTTTGCCTTTGCTTGTGCGGCAGAAATACGCCCTTTATCGGGAAGTATCTGGTAACGGCGGAAAGCAAGAAACTCGTTGACACTTGCTGCAAATTGCTTCATGTTAAATGTGTTTTCGCGCTCAATGAGGTCTTCAATATAGTCAAAATAGCCACTCACCGTGCGCTCTAATTGCCGGATTTGTTTCTCATCCAAATAGTTCTTTGCTATTGAAACGTCAGATTTGAGTATTCGCCCATTGGGAGAGTTTTTCCATGTGGTCAGTCCCATGTGTTCTTTGGTATGGTCTGCCTTGGTATAGATGATTTCTGCGGCAGTCTGCCCTGTAATGGCATAGTGGAAGCGGTTTTGCACCATTGCGTAAAACTCTTTTGTTGTGGGAGAGTTACGGTCGTAGTCTGTACTGCATTCGGCATAAATGTCCGTTATCTGTTGCCAAATGCGCCGTTCACTCGCACGGATGGAACGTACCCTTTCAAGCAACTCGCGGAAATAATCCTTGCCGAACACAGCCGCTCCTTGCTTTAGCCTTTCATCGTCCAATACGAAACCTTTACGGATATACTCATTGAGGATTTTAGTAGCCCATTGGCGGAAGCGGGTAGCTTTTGCGGAATTTACACGATAACCAACAGAGATAATCATATCAAGATTGTAGAAGTCAACCAACTCTTCAACTTCCCCTCTTATGCCTCTATTTACGACGGTTGCAATTTTTGCAACTGTCGTATCGGGAGACAATTCTCCGTCTTTATATATGTTTGCTATGTGGCGACTAATGCCTGATTTATCAATGCCAAAGAGTTGTGCCATTGCCTTTTGGGTACACCAAATCGTATCGTCCTTGATAACAACCTGCACCTTGCCCTCTTCGTCGGGCATATTATAAAGCAAGAACTGTATTTCTGCTGCCATGAGTTTTATTCTTTAATGTCATTAAATTGAAGGCTGTCAAGCTGCCTCATTATTTCTTCTTCCAATCGATGACTCTCGGCAAACTGTTCTGTCAGAGTTCGTTTATATTCTGCCATGCGGTTGTTGAACTCTTCTTCGGTAATATCAACATAATCAATCTTTATGTCGAAATATTGTCCGGCAGAAAGGCTGTAATTTTTCTCTTTGATTTCATCGTATGTAACAGCAACAGAGAAATCATCTACCGCTTCCTTGTTTTGGAACGTGTTGACGATTTTGTCAACTTCGTAATTGCGGAGACGGCGTTTTTGGTTGTTCCCCTCCTTGTATTCTTCGCCTAACTTACTTGCATCAATCAAAATAACTTTATCGTGATTGGCAGACTTATCGAAAAATATGACAGATACGTTTGTGCCAGTAGTTGCAAAGACGTTGCTTGGCATTGAAACTACACCATACACCCAATGTTCATCAACGATGCGTTGCAAAATACGTTTTTCAACTCCACTTTTAGCCGTGATGAAGCCTGTTGGTATAACGACGGCTGCCTTTCCGGTAGGTTTCAATGAATTAAGAACATGCTGGATAAAGCAAGTGTAAATAGCCATTTTAGGTTTCGACGGGTCAACTTTCTTTACAGGATTAGGAACTCCTGCCCAAAAGCGTATTGTATCAGCGGCCAAAGTGTCGCGGTATTCAGGGAAATCGAGTTTGAAAGGTGGATTGGAAACGACGAAATCAAATTTGCGCAATACACCGTTGCTTTCCTTGTGTGACGGTTCGGTAAGCGTATTGCCTTGCACCACGTTAGGTAAAGATGCTGCAAAATTATTAAGAATAAGATTAAGCCGCAGCATTTCTGTAGATTTCTCTGAAATGTCTTGCGAGAAGATAGAACAACGGTCTTCACCTATTTGGTGGGCAAGAGCCATAAGCAATGTGCCCGTTCCGGCAGCCGGGTCATAACAAGTTACGCCCCGTAAGTCGGAATTATCCCCGACTAAAAGGCGTGCCATCACTTGCGCAATAGCACGTGGAGTATAATACTCTGCATACTTGCCACCACCGGCATTATTGAAACCTTTAAGCAGATGCTCAAAAATGCGTGAGAAGAAATCATATTTTTCTCCAAATACTTCTTCAAAGTTGAATGATGCAACGTTGCGCATCAAGGACTTGGCGAACTCATCCCGTTTCTGTGTATCGGTAACATACGTGGTCAGTGGGAAGAAAATGTTTACCTTGCTTTTACCAGATGTTGTGACCGAGAAAGTTTCGGCATTGAGTGAAGCTATATCTTCCAATGTAGCATCAAGCAACGTGGAAAAGTCACCCTTTGTGGCTGAATTGTACAAATGCGACAAAGTATGTTCAGGCTTCAAACGAGGTACAGAATGAGACAAATAGCTAAATAAATCTTCCACCTCATCTTCGGTAAAAGTGTCATACTCGGCATCCCATTTTTCAGCTTTCGATAATCGTTCACCGTACATTGGGTCGCGCTTGGCTTCATAACCAAACTTGTCATTGAAGAATTTGTAAAGGAACATTTCCGTTACAATCTTATACTCGCTTCCTGTACCAGCCAATCCAAAAGCACTGGTTGTACTTTTCAAAGAATCAATCAGGGCAATGGTAGCCTCGGATATATTGATGTTGCTCATTTAATATGCGTAATTACGTTGTTGTAAATATTCTGTTGTTATCAAATTGTTGATATATTTGCGGTCTTTAAGTTCTGCTCGTATATTCATACTCAAAAGTTCTTTGCCGATAATCGCCAACACATCTTGTTGGAAAGCTGGAACATTGTCAAGTATGTTGATGTCAAGGAATAACCTCCTGTCAATCTCGTCTTTCATCTTTGCCAAATTTTCGGCAATCTCATATTCTTGTGATGAAATGATGGGGCGTTCACGTTTTTGATTTTGTTCCTCAATACGTTTATGTATACGGACAAAACGTTCATCCCCTTTATATTTACGTTTTAGAACATTGTTTCTACGATTTATTTCACGAATCTTCTTCATTACTTCGTCCATATATCGAATGCTTGCTTTCGCTTCTTCCGTAGTTTGCGGAACAAAACCCTTTTTGCGGAAATATTCTCTAAACTCATCAGCAAGAATGACATATCTATCTTCCTTCGTATCAAAGTTGGCCTCAAATTCCGCTTGAACTCGCTCACACCGTTCACGAATATCATTTACAATGATGCGCAATTCTTCTGGAATACCTTTCTTAAACTCGAACTCCAATTCTGACAATGCCACATTGATGATACCTGAAACATCTGCCTTGTGTTCAGTGTTTTCAAACAAGTTAATACGTTCAATGCGGTGGGTGACCTCTGTTATAAGCGTTGGTATTGTGCCTAAAGGTAGCGAAGCAAGTTTCTTCTTGGTTTCCTCGTCGCCAAAAGAACGTACTTGGTTAATGATAGCCTTGGCATCAGAAAGGACATTCCGTAATTCGTACAGACTGTCTTTGCTCTCAATCTCATCAATCTCCTTGCGAAATTCCTCCATGTTGTCGGTTGTGAAATTGAAAAGAACGCTCTTTACCTCTTTTATCTTGGCTTCAACATCTTCCTTACTAACCAAAATGTCGTTGGCTATATTCTCGGTATGTGGTTCTCCTGATTCGTCAGAAGTGCGGTTCAATTCACGTAAATAACGGTCGTTGGTAGCATCAAAGTTCTCCTTGATGTTCACGAAGTCCACCACATAGCCGTACTTGAAATCACGATAGGGTCGATTTACTCTTGTGAGTGCTTGCAATAAATCATGCCCATCAAGAGAACGCCCCAAATACAACTTCTTTAAACGTGGCGCATCAAAGCCAGTCAGAAGCATCTTGTTTACAATAAGGACATCTACCTCCTGCAACTTCTTGAAGCCCTCAATATACTCTTTTCGTTCTGTTTTATCACCTTCGTCATGCAATATAAGTGATGCAACCAGTGGCTTGTAGTTCCCATATTGAAGCATAGGCTCGGCAGCAATGCCTACTTGTATTTCTCTTTGCTGATTGATTTTATTTGCATAACTGAATCGTTCTTGCCAAAGTCGGTACAGTTCCCTTGCCTGCGGGTTTGTTCTGCACACAATCATTGCTCCAACCATTTCATCGTTTTGTTCTTTACGGAAACGTCGGAAGTCTGAAATTATATAGTCAAGCAATGCATTAAGGTAGCTGTCATGCTCCATAATTTTATTACGGTCAACATCTGATTTCTTGACTTCTACCTCACCTGCCAGCTTATCAAGGATATTTTCAATTTTCTCTTTATAGATAGTTTCCACTGGCTCTCGCATGAGCTTACAGGTATAGCCATCGGCGATGGATTTATCGTAATAATATGTGTGTATGTAATCACCGAAAACACGCCAAGATTCACGTTCCTCTTTTAGAAGTGGCGTTCCGGTCAGAGCTATCTTTACCGCATTTTTGTCTGCTTCTAATAGATTTGCCAAGAAACTGCCTGTGGGGTTATAGCCACGATGCGCTTCGTCTATGAAAAATATACGTTGAAGTCGTGTATTATAACTGTCATCAACATTTACTTTTGCCTTGTCTTCCTTAAACTTTTGGATGTTGACAACTGTTATTTCCAATTTGCCTTCGTTGTTGTTAATAATATCCCGATTTGAAATGTCTTGCATCAGTTCATCACGACTTTTGGCATTATGGACAATTAAGCCACGAGCGGCAAATTCATCGGAAGCCTGTTCCATTAAATCGATACGGTCTACAATAAAGTAGAATTTGGCCACAACATCACGCTTGGCAAAATAATCTGTCAGGAATTTCACATTGTAATAAGCAAGGGCTGTTTTTCCACTCCCCTGTGTATGCCAAATAATACCACTCTTGATGCCGCTTGCAAGCGTCTTACGAATGGCATATGAAGCAAACATCTGCTGATAGCGCATAATGTGCTTCTGCAACTCCGTGCCTTGTGTACCGTCATCTAATTCTATTTTACGTTCCACGTATGCAATTCCATAACGAAGTAAAAACAGGAATCGTTCTTTGCTCAACATGGAAGTTATGATGCGGTTCGTAGGTGTGGTGACAGACTTATTCGTTTGGTATTCTTGAAGATTTTTGATGACCACACAATTACGGTGCTTCAAAACCTTATATTCAGTGTCATCTGTAATGGTTTGATAAGGGTATTCCGTTACATACTGCTTGTTTTCTTCACGAAAAACATTGAAAAAAGCTTTTTCTTTTGCGGTGCAACAATAGAAAGCACCTTGTATTGGCACACGATTTTCTGTGTCATACTCCTGATTATTTGAGAAAATCATTAGTTGCGTAACATTAAAGAAACGGCGGAAGCAAGATTTGCTCATACGTTTGTTTATGCGTTCCCTTTCCGCCAAAATCCCTTCATGGTTGTTAGGCTTTTTGACCTCGATAAAAGCAAGCGGTAAACCGTTAACAAAGCACGTAATGTCCGGTCGGAACTCGTCTTCCGTATCTTCATTCTCACAGGTAAATTCTGTGGTAACGTGCCAATCATTATTGTCAGGATTTTCAAAATCAATAAGTTTTATACCACTGTTGGCAGACAACAACTGATAAAACTCACGTCCCAAATCGTCATTATTTGCAATGTTGACAATTTTAGAAAATAACAAAGATGCATCTGACCCAGACATTCCTGGATTAAGACGTTTCACTGCTTTTAGGAAAATGTCTATCAGAATGTTCGTCTTGGTATCGTATGCGCAAATGTTATCCAAGTAAGTATAGCCTAACTTGCACAAATGAAGTGCAGCCGGAACTTGTACTCTTGTATTTTCATTAAACTTCGTATTGCTCATAGTCAGTCCTCTTTTATTTGAAGTTTATAATCTCACTCACATTGACTTCCAACAATTCTGAAATACGTTTCAAAGTCGCCAAATCCGGCTGTGTGGTATTTGTACACCACTTAGAAACCGTTGTTTGATTTACTCCTAATTGTTCTGCCAGCCATTTGTTGGTTTTCTTCTTTTTAACCAATACGAGCTTTAATTGATTCAAATCTTCCATACCGTCAACATAATGCTTTTAATGCAAAAATAGTGATTTTGTGCGAAATATATGCTTTGTGAGTAAATATTTAATGTTATATAACTGATTCAGGATGACTTTGGCTTCGGAGTGATAGAAACAATATGTTCATCAATTTTAATCTTATGATTTCCCGTTGTTGTGCGCAAATTCTTCCTGATGGTATCAATCGTAGAATTAGCAAACCATTCGTGGAATGTTTGCATAACGAATTGAGCCGTGACATCCCGACTGATGTTGTATTGAAAAGCAATGTTCCAAGTAAAATTCTTTAGTGAGATTTGAGTAACGGCTACACGTCTTTTGATATGGATGTTTGTATTTGTGAGAGCTTGCCGATTTGTGACAAAGTATCGGACGCATTCGCAGATTTGGAAGATTTCTTCTTCGTTAAAGTCAAATTGCCTGAATGTGTTTCGAGTGTATTGCAATACGGCTTGTAGTTTTTCGTCTTCTTCCTTTTCTTTTTGCTGAAGATATTGTCGTTCCTCATGTTGGTACTCGTAATGGAATAACTCCATTCGTTTCATTAGAACATCATTGTTGTCTGTTGCAGACGAGGTGTTGGCAAAGGCATATTCTTCTTTGGTCTGCTTGTTGGACGGCATTGAGTTCTGGCGCAATAGTGCAACTATGGCAATTATATGCGCCGACAGAAAAATGCAAATGTGATAGATGAATTTTAGAGCAACATAACAAGCTACCATGATAAAAGTGAGAATGCTTAGCTGCACGCCCAAAGCATCACTCACAGGGAATGATATTGTGGACGCCAGAAGCACCGTTACTACTTCTATCGCCCAGGATTGGAATATATGTTGCTTTTGCTTCATAACTATTTTTATCTAGGATTACTTTGCAAAAGTATAACGTATTTCCATAAAAAGCGAAAGTCAAAAATAAGCGAAAAAGATGCAATGTCTTCGTTTTATGCGTTTTGTGAAAAGAAGAGCAAAACAAGTGCAAATATCCTGTGTCAAATGAAAACATCTGCAAATACAAAATATACAGTTAAATAATCATAAATCTTTCTTTTGCCATGGAAATATCTCTTTTTACTCTTGCTTTTCAATATATGACTACTAAAAAATAATTCATATTGTGTACCACAAAATTATAAATAGCTGATATTCACAGTATATTATGTTTGAAGAGGTCAAATAATTTTATAGATAAGACAAACGGTACGTAAAAGCGGGCAGCTCACCAGAGTTGCACGCTTTTTGCGTTAATAGTGGGGATGGACTTCTTGTCGTGTGGAGTTTTTTGTCGTGGTGGCTTACTGAATGGTGACGGGATGATTGCAGCCCACTGACCTTGTGGTAGCGGGCTGCGGTGTCTGTATGATTTACCGGGCACAAATGCTCCCGCCCGGAATGGGAGTTCCTTCTTACTGATTTTTTTCCAATACGGGCAGACCGTCTGGGCCTGGTACATACAGCCAACCCGTGCCGGACAGCTTCTCGTTCATGACTTTCATAGCATCCGTCCAGTTACCGTCCGCTACCTTGGTGGTTCTGTCGGTGGTGCCTGCCTGATTTTCACCGATGCCCTGTGTCTGGCTGTTGCTTCCCCAGTAGCAGGCGGTGATGACAGGGGCACCGAGTGATGTATAGTTTCGACCCGTTACGCCGCCTGTGGCTCCATCTGGACCGCTGACAGTCCCCGTAGCATGGTAGCAGGCGGTCAGGGTGCCCGAAGCATTGTCTCCCGTTACGCCGCCTACATAACAAGAGCCGGTTCCAGTGCCTGTACCGGTCACGTTGCCCGTGGCATAGCAGGCGGTGAGAATGCTGCCGGTTCCGTTAGATCCCACCACGCCGCCGGCGAAGGTGTTGATTGTGGAGGCTCTTTCAAAGGTCACGTTTCCTGTGGCATAGCAGGCTGTCAGGGTGGCACTATTATCCGTTTTACCTGCCACGCCGCCGACTTCGCCCGTTCCCTTCACTGTGGCCGAGGAGCCGCATAGGGTGATGGAACCGCCAAATTGCTGGCCCACCACGCCGCCTGCGGTACAGCGACTGCTGACACTGCCCGACACCGAGCAGTTTTCAATGTTGCCCCGGCTATATCCTGCCACGCCGCCGACATAGCCATACTGGTAATCGCTTGTTATCTGCACATTCTCCAGCACCACGTTCTTCACCGTGCCGCCATCTTTGCCGATGTAGCCGAACAGCCCCGCATATTCGTCACTTCCCGTAACGGTCAGCCCCGATATGGTATGGTTGCCTCCGTCGAAGGTGCCAATGTATTGATGTTTATCGTCTATGCCTATCGGTGTCCATTCCCCCGTCAGGGTGATGTCGGCGGTGAGGGTGATGTTGATGTCAATCGCTCCGTTGTTCACCAGCTTGGCGAGGTTCTTCAGACCCTTTTCGTTGTCCACGGTGTAGTTGCCTTCGCTCACTTCGGTATAGCCCAAATCCTTATTCAGCGTGATGTTGTAGAACTTGCCCGCTACAGGGGTGATGCCGGAGGAGAGAGTGCGCTCCTTGCCATCGTCGTTCGCCATCAGCTTGGTTATCTCGTAGTCGGGCACCACGTTCGCCTCCCAGCAGGTGATGGCGTTGCCGTTCTCGGTGTATTCGCACTTCTTCATCTCTATCCAGCCCTCTTGCGAGCCTTGCACTACCGTGCCCTTTTCATAAGTACACTGTGTGTAGGTATAGAGCTGGAGGCTCTGCACTTCGCCGAGCGCATCGCCGGTGGGCGTGACGCGCACCTTGGCCAGACGGTGGGCAAAGGTCAGCGTGACGGGTGTCTGGTAGTCGCCCGTGCCCGTACCGCCCAACAGGTAGGCAAGACTTTGGCTTTGGTCGCCGAGGTCGAGGGTGCCGTCCGTGGCGGGGTACCAGGTGCTGACGGTGTGGGCCTCGTCCCTGTCGCTCCAATACAGGGGTGTTTCGGCTTCGACGGAGCCTTCGTCCCGCACGGTGTAGGTGCCGACCTCTCCCTCGCCGTCTATCTGCACGGCGAACCGGTCGCCCGCATCGAACGTGCTGCTTTTGCCGTCCCCGTTCTCGCTGACGCGCGTCTGCGGTGTGCCCCAGGGCTGCGCTTCGCCGCCCTCCACGCCGAGGGTGATGCGGGCTATCTCCAGCGGGTATTGTCCTTCGGGCAGACGGTCGCCGTCCGCCAGTTCGTCCTTCGTGCAGGCAGCCGTGGCAAGGAGCAGCGCGGCTGCGGCGAGAAGTATCCGGATGGAATGTCTTTTCTTCATATCGTGATGTTTTTTATTTGTTTTCGTTTTGTGCTGCCGCCGCCTGCGAAGGCGGCCGTCGCACCATACTGTCTATGGGCAGCTCCGGCTTGACGCATGCGTCGGGGCAGCGGTATGTGGGGCTTACAGCGTGATGCTTACATCGTTCGAATTTCCGGGTTCCCACGGGGTAATCTCCGGTTCTTCCACCGTGATGCCCTTGTTGTTGAGCGTTATGTTGTAGGTATAGGCATAGCCTGCGGAGAACTGATTCGCTTCGGGCTTGGATGGATTCGGCAGTGTGGTTGTATAGTCCAGTCCGTTGAAAGACACTTTAAGGTCAAGAGAGGTGGTCACTCCCTGCGGGAGAATGATGACTTGCGAAGTGGTGGCACCGCCCAGCTGCATGGTAATCGGCGATTCGACGGCTGCGGTTACGGCAGTCGTTCCGGTAGCCGTGTCGAAAGTGCCTTCGTGCTTCAGTCCGTCCAACGTGTAGTCAGCAGGTTCCATTCCGTTGAAAATGAGGCCGTCGCCTGGCTTGAAGGTGAATTTGATGAGACTCATGCGGTGGTGGAAGGAGTTGTCTTCACCGCCTTTGTCGGTTTTGTCGGTGAAGCTCACCTCCGGGCTGCGGGTGCTTCCCTTCGCTCCTGAGGCAAAGAGGAAGTCGATGCCGGGGCCCTGCTTGTCGGCTGCGGTGTTGACGGTCACCGTTCCGCCGTCAGACTGATACGGATAGTAGGCATTAAAGGTCTTCGTTTCGGTATCATTGAAATAGATGGTCTTATCCTCGGGCACGAACTGGCCGCTCTCTCTCACGTAGGGTATGTTGATGAAGCCGGCGCCGGTGACGCCGATGCGGTCGCCGTCGGTCCAGTCGGTTCCTTCCGAATTGACACGGGTAGCGGGCGTAATGTCGGCGATAAACTTGGCGGCTACCGGGCCGTCATTCAGGTTCTCGTTGTCGTTGTTACAGGCGGCAAGTGTCAATGCCAGCGCTGCGAAAGCAAAAAATCTTGTCTTCATCTTATTCATTCTTAATTATTAATTCTTCATTGTCTTACATTTCCGCACTGGCATCACCACCTTCTACCGTTTCCCATCCGGTGATTTCGGCAGAGGCTTCCTCCATGCCGACCGGTGTTTCCAGTGTGCCGGTCACACGGTAGCCGTCGGTCATGTTGCCGTTGAAATCGGCAAGGGCTTCCGTCAGGTCAACTTCCGTCCGTTGGGTGCGTCCGCCGTCCACGAAAGCGATATCCAGCACCAAAGTCTGTGCGGCTCCCATCGTACCCAGCAGTCGGGCATCGGCGGTGAGCTTGTCGCCGTCGCGGGTGAAGGCCACTACGGTAGAGGCAGGTTCGCCCGTGGTCTGTTCCGCCTCCATGTCAAACGCCCCTGCAATGCCGCTGAGCGTGCCTGTCACGGTCTGTATCAGTTCGGGACGTCCTTGCGTCACGGTGAACTCGATATGCAGGTCGCGCACCCGTTGCTGGGGTGCCGGAGTGAGATGCAGCGTATCGTCAGCCACGACCGTAATCTCCCGGCTGGCGGTTTTCAGATAACCCGGCAGGGGGATGATGGACACGCCGTCCGCACGGGTCTTGCCGTCCTCTGTATGTACTTGCGCCATCCGTCCGTCGAAGGTGAAGCCCTCGGCACGGTTATAGACCACGAGGCTGTACGTTCCCGGAGTGAGCAGGTCGGGGAAAGTGAACGGTGAGCCGGTGATGTCGGCAGTCTGTCCGTTGATGTCGAGCACATACGCACCGTCCGCTGCCAGTCCTGTCAGGCTGACGGTCACGGCTCCCCGGTCAGGGTGCGGGGTGTTGTGAAGTTCATCCTTCACGCAGGAAGAGAGCAGCGTTGCAGCCAGCATGATTGCCATAAAAGTGGAAATTTTCTTGAAACGGTAAAAATTCATTTTGCGAACTGCAAATATTCTTGATAAACAATACGTATATTCTGTTTGCTTCATATCATCCTCCTTCCTTAGAATAACTTCCATACCAATGTCACGCCGGCATTGACGGGTCCCCACCAGTTCTTGGTTTCCGTACCACGGCGGACGCGCACGCCGTCAGTAACCTCATATTTCTCATAATCGGCATGTAGGCAGCCGATAGCCACTGAAAAGTCCAGTGACAGGGCTTTGTTCAGTCGCAGCAGATAACCGCCCGTGATGCCGCCTCCCATCAGGTCGCCCTGCTTGCCGGTTGCGGAGAGCTTGTAGTTGAACTCGCCTGCCTTAAACATCGCGCCCAGATAGCCACGTTTCTCCTTGCCTATATAGTAACGCACTTCCGGCATCACTTCCCACAGAGCGTACCGCCTGTCCTTGCCGTTCCACGACCACGATGTCCACGAGCCGTTCACGAGGATTCCCCACGAGGGATGGACGCGCCACTCCAAGCCCAAGTCGGGGGTGAGTGTAGCCCAACGCAGCAGGTTGGCACGCAGGGCAAAATGGTAAGGGGCAGATGATGGGGATTCCAACGGAGTGGCAGTTATTTCTTGTGGCTGTTCAGTTTGTTTTGCCACCTGTTCTTTGGTAAGTCTGTCCGCTTCCGCTTTCTCGGCAGCGCGGCGTGCTTCTTCAGCCTTGCGCCGTTCTTCAGCAGCTTTGCGTTCCTGTTCGGCTCGTTCGGCGGCAAGGCGTTCTTCCTCTGCCTTGCTTTCAACGATGGATGCTTCCGGTGCAGGTACTGTCAGACGAACGATGACGAAATCACCGTCGGAAGCATGGTTCCTGGTGATGAAACATTCCTCTTTGATTCCGCCGCGCACAATAAGTTCCGATTTCACCCGGTTGGAACGGATGGCGGCCATCCGCAGGTTTTCCTTTTCGCTGTCAAGGGAATTGCAGTAGCCGTCCACATAGAGCGGAAGACTGCCGCCGAGTATGCTGTCCTTGTTCCGGCGCACGCATTCCAGCAGCCGGGCAAGTTCCCGGTCGTTGCCGTCAAGCGGCACATAGAACATATCCTTCTGTGGTACGAAACGGAAGGTGTAGGTGGTGTCCGCTTTCTGCCGCGTCGCAAACGTGGATACAGCAGTAAGCAGCGAGGCAATAATCAGTATTGTCTTGATTTTTATGCTCATATTCGTAACATGTTTATGGTTTAAGGATACAGTGCTACTTTACAAAGTAAGCATAAAAATCCCGTATTTCAAAGTGTAAGTTGTTGAAAAAGAACGGCTTTTGTAGATACAGCAAAAAATTGTCGTTACGGCAATGGTACGTTTTGTTGTTAGAGCAAAAATTGTAGTTAGAGCAAAAACGTACGTGAGTAAAATTAACGTGAGTTCGGTATAAAAATAATACTTCTTTTTGAATAAAGAACTTACATTGTTTTGTAGTTCAAGCGGTCGGTGGGTATCTGTCACATCATTATTATACCGAACTCACGTGTTATTATCAATTGATGTGCCTCATTCTGACGGTAAAAGGCAGTCTTTTGCCTCATGAAAGGCGGCCTTTTAGCTTGTCAAAGAGTATGTATTGAAAAGCAAAAGATGGTCTGTTGCATCTTCATTGTTTTCCCGTTGTTGTTTATCTTCAAAATGTTCTTTCATCTTTCAGCATTGCTCTTAATAGCCTGGCTGTCAGTTGTTTATGAGCTGACAGATATCTGACGGGCATCTGTCAGCCCTTTCCTGTCAGTTGCCGGCGTAAAAGAAGCTGAAAGATTCACTCTCAATCTTTCATTACCCAACTTTCTGATAATCAGTGAGTTATTCCCTATGCTGACAGACTGACAGATGTTTAGCGAAAATTATTATTATTTGTTTACTTATAAAACACAGTCTTTAAAGTGAGTACGGTATAAGAATGATACCCACTGACCGCTTGAAGTAGGATTATTATCACATCATCATTATACCGAACTCACGTTTTTTATAGTACAAAGCCTTACCTGTTGAAGGGCATAATGCTTATATCTGTTTTTTTACTTTCCCCATACACCTAAACTGCCGATGAGCTGTTTTTCCTCCATTTGGAGGGAGAGCAGCCTTCCTTGTCAGTGAAAATCTTGGTGAAATAGCTCAACGAAAGGAATCCCGACGCTTCCGATATTGCCGACACTGTAAGTTCGGGCTGTTGAACCAACATCCGCTTGGCGTATTCAATACGGAGTCCCGCAATCCATTCGCGGAAAGACATGTGGTAAGTTGACTTGATGTAGGCAGCCAGATAAGTGCGGTTAGTGTCGAGCGTGCCGGCCAGTTCCTCAATGTTAAGTCCCGGGCTGGTATATCCCTCCATGCCGACCCATGAGTCAAGTTTCTCTCCAATGCCTGCATAATAAGCCGGCGTTATCTGTGGCGGCTCTTTACGGGGCTGCCGATTTTTACCCCCCCCAATGGCCTCCGGCGCCATCTTTTCGAGAATGGTCTCCACCTGTTCGTAAAACAGAAGGTAGTTCATGTAAGACCAGTAGAGGTAGATGTAGAAGGGGATGGACGAAATAATCCACAGGAATACATACCTGTCAGGCAGGAATGTCAACAATCCGCAGCTGATACCGTATATGACCGCCCACCAAGTGAAGACGGACATCCACTGTATGTAGGCGGCGATGTGCTCGGAATGGGTGTCGTCAAACAGTCGTACGGCACGGCGGTAGGTCATGATGAGCCTCCGTGCCAGGTGTATGCCGTAGGCGAGCAGCCACAGGGCCATGGCGAACAGACCCCCGTATTGCCACGCTCCTTTTGGCATAAGCTCGAGTATAACCGCCGAAAGGGCAGTGAACGCCAGCCAATATATAATATGCCTCATAAAGCGTTGCCTCGTAAGGTACGTTCTGTCGAGCAAGGCTGTAAGTGCCGAACTGAACAGCCAGTAGGACAGGAAATACGTTGATAGGTTCATCAGGATGGCCACTCCCGGGCGGTAGAAGCGCACTCCGAGAAACAAATGAACCGAATAGTTTGCCGAAAGCGCCATCAGCGCCACGCCCATGATACGTCGTGAGCGTACGTAGTTGGCGAAGATGGGCTTGTCGGGAGTCTTTGCGGCAAGGAAATAGGCGGCAAAGAAGAGCATCAGCACCAGTGCCGTGCCAAGTGAGAATTCATATATCGTATAATCCATCGTTGCTTGTTTTAGTGTGCCGGCCGTTTTCTGGAAAGGCGCCTCCCCGGTGTCTTTTCAGCGGATTGGCGTTGTGCGGACCGAATGTCACGGCGTAGCAGGTACAAAAATACAATGTTTTTACGTCTTTATGAATTTTCATGCCATGTATTTTATGTTAATACGGCATAAAGGCGGAAAACCGGAGTCACGTTAATGCGCTGGCGGGATGGTACGGAATATGTTAATATGCCAAAATGGAGACACTCCCCATTTTGGCATATTCTCTGTAGACAAGACGAAATCTTGAGGTTATTGTGGTTCTGCGGTATGTCCGCTTACGTTGTATGCGTGCATACGGCATGTCCCGTTCACAGTGCTTGCCGTTCGTGTGGCAAGGATGTTATTTGTGTTATTTCACTTCCTCGAGATACAATACCCGGCTGGCGTAATCGTTCAGCTTGTTGTAGTTTACGTCGTGTGTGTATGGAATCTCGAGTCCCGTGTCCATGAGGAACGCGCCGCTGAAGGTCTTTCCCTCGAATTTCAACGGGTTGTTGTCTATTCTGTCAAGCTCGTGTACGCGGTAAGTCTTTGCCCTGTCGAGGCCGGCCATCTTGACGCGTGGCAGGTGCTGGTTGACGAAAGTCTCGGTCTTCCACCAGTAGAACACGGCTTTGTCCTTAGCCTCTGATGTGTACATGAGCGACGCAACGCCCAGTCTGTCGTACGGAGATACGAGCCGGTAGATGTCGCCGAACTGCACGACGGGCCTGATTTGCTTGTACTCGGCAATGGCCTTGCGGCACAGCTCCTTCTCTTCGTCGGTCATGTTCTTTGGCTGTATCTCCATGCCGAGCCGTCCGCTCATGGCCACGTCGATACGGAATTTGATAGGTATGGTGCGGAACGTCTGGTGGTTGGGCTTTGAGCTGATGTGCGACGCCATTGCTATTGCCGGGAAGAAGTATGACGTGCCCCACTGCATGTAAATGCGTTGCAGCGCGTCGGTGTTGTCGCTTACCCAGAACTCGTCGAAGTATGGCAGCACGCCCCAGTTTGCCCTGGCACCTCCACTGGCGCAAGCCTGTATTATGAGGTCGGGATACTTGGCCCTGATACGCTGGCATACCTTCTCGAATCCGCGGTGGTAGTTGATGTACAGATGGCTCTGGTTGTCCTTTGTAAGGTATGTCGAGCCGTGGCTCTGTATGCCCATGTTGGCGTCCCACTTGATGTATGCTATCTCGGGATATTTGGTCATGAGGTTGTCAACCACGCCGAACACGAAGTCTTGAACCTCGGGGTTGCCCAGGTCGAGCATTAGCTGTGTGCCCCCTCGGCCTGTCGCCGGCTGTCGGTTGGGCGCGTTTACAATCCACTCAGGGTGCTTCTCGTACAGTTCGCTCTTGGTGTTGGTAGCCTCGGGCTCAATCCAAATACCGAATTTCACGCCGTTTTTCTTTGCGTCGCGCAGCAGTCCCTCAATGCCTTCCGGCAGTTTCCGCTTGTCGACTGTCCAGTCGCCGAGCGCTGCGTTGTCGCTGTTGCGCTGGTATTTCGTGCCGAACCATCCGTCGTCCATGACGAACAGCTCTCCGCCCATCGATGCAATGTCGGCCATCATCTGGTCCATGCCCTCCTGGTTGATGTTGAAGTACACTCCCTCCCAGCTGTTGAGCAGTATCATTCGTTCCCTGTCGCCGTGCATGAGCCGGTATTTGCGTCCCCATCGGTGGAAGTTGCGGCTGGCTCCGCTAAGTCCTTCACGGCTGTATGTCAGGGCGAGTGCAGGAGTGGCGAACGTCTCGCCCCGTTTCAGGTTGTACGTAGAGTTCTCCTCGTTGATACCCGCGAAGAAGTGGTGATACTCGCTTTCGTCGGTGTCAACACGGAGTTCGTAGTTGCCTCCGTAGCACAGCGCCGCGCCGATTGTTGCTCCGGTGTTCTCCTGTGGGCGTCCGTCGAGCGAGAACATAACCTCGGCGTGCGCGGTGTGCGAGTTGCGGATGCCGTCCTTGTTCTTGATGACTTTCATGCCCGGTTCGAGCGGTTCCTGCAATAATCTCCCTTCATTAGCCCATGCACCGTACAGCGACGACAGCCATACCGTGCCCCGGCGTATAGGCAGGTAGCCCGAGGCGAACTGGTTGAGCGCCACCTCTCCTTTCTCGTCATGGCGTATCTCTGTCCACGTCTCGATGATGTCCACGTCGTTGTATGCCCTGTAGCACACGTCGACATAGAACGGATATACTTTGTCTTTCATGCTGACGCGTGTCACGGTGGCGTTGCCCTCCGTAGCTGTTGTAACATTCTCAACCGCCATTTGCAACGACATGTTGCCGTCGGCGTGCTTCACCGCCAGCGCGGTCTCGCCCTGGCAGTTCATGCCGTACACGGGATAGGCGGCGTATGTGGCGCCCCCGGCGTTGGAAAGTGCGGCAAGGTCGGCGGCCGACAGCCTGTCGCCATAGTACATTTGCTTAAGTTCGGCGCCCTCGGTGGCGTCGATTACCAATGAGGTATGTGGCGTGGCAACCTCTATTGGGGCCGCCGCCGCGCCGCTTATGAGTGCCAACGCACCCGCAAGCAAGCCAAGTCTTTTCATGAAGTCCATTTTTGTTCGTATAGTTTTCAGATTATTTTCCGCTTGCAAAGTTAGTGATTGTAATCCGAAAAGGGCGATATTATTTTGTCAGATATTGGTATAAAATCGCCATGTTCACGATCTTCGGCATTTTATTGTGGCCGAGAGGTGCCGCCGGCGGCCGTGCCGCTGAGGGGATTATCATGGTATGTAACGCGCCGTGATGACTTTTGGGACACTATATATGCATATTTGTATCGTTTTTGTCAAAAAAGTATGACAATTCAAAAAAATAGCATTATATTTGCGTATATTTTTTAATTGACCTTAAATACCAACGTATCATGACCAAGAATAATTCCGAGCATTATATTCTCAGGGAAATTACGCCGCTGTCGGAGAAGGACTGTTTCTACATCGTTGACCGTCATAAAAAGGAATTCACTTATCCCATACACTGTCATGAGGAGTACGAGCTGAACTTCGTTGAGCACGGCAGGGGGCTTCAGCGCATAGTGGGCGACTCGGTCGAGACCGTTGACGACTATGACCTTGTGCTCATTACCACGCCCGAGCTGGAGCATGTATGGGAGCAGGGCGATTGTGACTCGGAGGACATACGCGAGATAACGATTCAGTTCGCGCCGCATTTTTTCGACAGCCTTGTCACTACCAACCAGTTCGACCGCGTCAAGACAATGCTTGACAAGGCACGCAACGGCCTGAGTTTTCCGATGGAAGCCATCATGAAGATATACTTCCTGCTCGACACCCTGCCCGAGACAAAGGGGTTCTATGCCGTAACCCAGTTTCTTACGCTGCTCTACGAGCTGTCGTTCTTTACCGACAAGGCGCACAGCCTGTCGACGTCGTCGTTCGCCAAGGTGAACGTACAGGCCAACAGCCGGCGTGTGCTGAAGATACAGCAGTACATCAGCGACCATTACCAGGACGAGGTGCACCTGTCGAAACTGGCCGACATGGTGGGCATGTCGCCGGCGGCTTTCAGCCGTTTCTTCAAGCAGCGCACTGGCAAGAAGCTGTCAGACTATATCATAGACATACGCCTCGGCCATGCCGCCCGCATGCTGGTGGACACGACAATGTCGGTAGCCGAGATATGTTATGACTGCGGTTTCAATAACCTGTCCAACTTCAACCGTATCTTCAAGCGCAAGAAAAACTGCTCGCCTACTGAGTTCCGCGAGACGTATTTCAAGAAGAAAATCATTATTTAGTTTCTTTACGGCGTGCCTTCAATATGCGAAGGCACGCTTATTTTTATCCCGACGTCAGTTGTAGGGTGTTGCTTTTCATGCCATTTACAGCTTGTTGCGTACTTCTATAGTAGCCAGATTTGCGACCGCCCGGCTACAATGAGGGGATGAGATGTAAAAAAAAGGTTTATGATGTCATGATTGTTTGTACCTGTTTATGATGAAAATGCACGATGAATGATGTGTGTCCGTATTATATTTGTTTCCTGTTGGCGAAATGTCAGCCATTCTTTGCTGTACCGCCTGATGTGTAATGTTTATGCGGCATTTGGCTTGCATGTTGATTTACGTTGACGTCTCTATACGGCGATATTCTAAAATAAAATACTGACGGACGTGAATATGGCCTGAAATGTGTGCATAATTAAATACTTGATAACCAGTAGTTTAATCCTTGTTTGCGTATGAATGTGCAGTTTTGCGACGCAAAATAGCCCATGAAAAGCCGTGTTTCGGTCTTCAAAAGGCGGCTTTTGGGTGCGGTAAAGACGGTCTTTCAAGTTGTAAAAGGCCGTCTTTTGTGTCATGAAAGACCGTTTTTAGGGTAGCTAAAGGCCGTTTATAGTCATGCTAATGACCGTATATGGCATTGCCGACGTTCTATTTCGGCTGTTCAGACGGACATTTTTGTTTTGACATTTTGTTACTTCGGGCATAACGGCAAGAATCGGATGGTTGTGCCGGTCGAAAAGTAAGAAATTATATGTGCGGGCGAAAAAGTATTATGATGTGGTAAAATTGTATTTGTCAAAGATAATATAAGAATGTAACTTTGCAACCGAAAATATGTTGAAAACTTGACCTTGACAGTCATACCTGGTATTGACATAATCTAAAGCGGCCCGCGGAGAGGTACGCATTTAAATAGAAAACCAATAATTTAAGCAATTATTATGAACCTTGTATCAGCAATAACTTTAGGGGCATGTATGCTGGTTGCCACTGCATGCCAGGCACAGAAGCAGACGAGAACGCCTGAAGCCGTAGCCATGCTCAAGACTCTTGAGAATATGCCTCGTGACGGTAAGTTCATGTTCGGACACCATGACGACACGATGTACGGCATAGGCTGGGTGGGTGATGAAGGCCGCAGCGACATCAAGAGCGTGTGCGGCGAATATCCCGCCGTGATGTCTTTCGACCTTGGCGACATTGAGCTCGGGCACGACGTCAACCTTGACAGCGTGCCGTTCGACAAAATCAGGCGCGAAGCCGTGGCTCAATACCGTCGTGGCGGCATGGTTACGATGAGCTGGCACGCCAACAACCCCCTGACGGGAAAGAACGCGTGGGACGTGTCCGACTCGTCCGTGGTGCGCTCGGTGCTGCCCGGCGGGGCCAATCATGAGAAGTTCTTGGGCTGGCTCGACCGTGTGGCCGACTACCTGAACTCGATAAAGACCGCCGACGGCGTTAAGGTGCCGGTGCTCTTCCGCCCGTGGCACGAGCATACGGGCAGCTGGTTCTGGTGGGGCCAGGCGCTCTGTTCTACCGAAGAGTACAAGGCCCTGTGGCAGCTTACGTACGACCGTCTGGCGGCCAAGGACACCGACCAACTGCTGTGGGCGTACTCGCCCGGCATAGAGCCGAAGGACACTGCCGAGTATCTTGAGCGTTATCCCGGCGACTCGAAGATAGACCTTATCGGCACGGACGCTTACCAGTATGGCACGAATGCCGAATATATGGCTACGCTCGACCGCATTCTCGGCATCATGGAGCAGGTAAGCCGTGAGCACGGCAAGGCCATGGCGCTGACCGAGGCGGGCCATGAGTCGATACCCGACAGCACGTGGTGGACGCAGACTTTGCTGCCCGTAATAGCAAAATATCCCATAAGCTACGTGCTCGTATGGCGTAATGCGCACAACAAGCCCGGACATTACTTTGCCCCGTATCCCGGCGAACCGTCGGCAAAAGACTTTGTCAAGTTCCATGAAGACGGACGTACGGTGTTTGTAAAGGCCGGAGGCGAAAAGTAAAAAGGTAAAAAAGTAAGAAAGTAAATATAAAGGTGAGAGATTGAGTAAGAAACAATAACCAAAAATAAAATAAGCAACAATGAGTCTGTTTGATGAAAAAGTGAAAGCCCTGTTCGCAGAACATGAGGCCCTGATTACCCGCAAGAACGAGCCCGTAAGCCAGTCAAACGGTATTTACACAAGATATAAATACCCCATATTGACTGCCGCCCATACGCCGGTGTTCTGGCGTTATGACCTTGACGAGAAATCCAATCCTTACCTGATGGAGCGCATCGGCATGAACGCAACGATGAATTCGGGCGCCATCAAGTGGAACGGTAAGTACGTGCTCGTTGTACGTGTTGAGGGTGCCGACCGCAAGTCGTTCTTCGCCGTGGCCGAGAGTCCCAACGGAGTGGACAACTTCCGCTTCTGGGATTATCCCGTAACAATGCCCGACGACGTGATTCCAGCCACCAATATCTACGACATGCGCATTACCGCACATGAGGACGGATGGATTTACGGAGTGTTCTGCGCCGAGCGTCATGACGACAACGCGCCCGCCGGCGACCTGTCGGCGGCAACGGCAACGGCTGCCATCGCCCGCACGAAAGACCTCAAGACGTGGTACCGACTGCCTGACCTCAAGACAAAAAGCCAGCAGCGCAACGTTGTGCTTCACCCCGAGTTTGTTGAAGGGAAGTACGCGTTCTACACCCGCCCGCAGGACGGATTCATCGACACCGGCAGCGGTGGTGGCATCGGTTGGGCGCTCGTTGACGACATAACCCACGCCGAGATAACCGACGAGAAAATCATTGACCTGCGCTATTACCATACCATCAAGGAGGTGAAGAACGGCGAAGGCCCACATCCTATAAAGACTCCGAAGGGCTGGCTGCACCTTGCCCACGGCGTAAGAGGGTGTGCGGCAGGCTTGCGTTACGTGCTCTACATGTATATGACTGCCCTTGACGACCCGACGAGAGTTATCGCCGCGCCCGGCGGTTACTTCATGGCGCCGGAGGGAGAAGAACGTATCGGCGACGTGTCGAACGTGCTGTTTGCAAACGGTTGGATAGCCGACGAGGACGGCACGGTGTACATCTATTATGCGTCTTCCGACACCCGCATGCACGTTGCGGTGTCAACAATCGACAAACTCGTCGACTATTGCATGAACACTCCCGAAGACGGACTGACCACAACGGCGTCGGTTGAAACATTGAAGAAGCTGATAGACCGTAATATGAAGATAATGAAATAACATGGAATATAGTCTAACTATGGAAAAATGATAAAACTAAGGGAAAAGATAGGTTACGGCTTCGGAGACATGGCGTCGTCCATGTTCTGGAAACTCTTTGGAGCCTACCTCATGATATTTTATACAGACGTGTTCGGTTTGCCTGCCGCCATGGTAGGAACGATGTTCCTCGTAACCCGAATATGGGACTCCGTGTTCGACCCTGTCGTAGGAATCGTTGCGGACCGGACCAACAGCCGCTGGGGTAAGTTCCGTCCTTATATACTATGTCTTGCCGTGCCGTTCGGTATTGTTGGCGCGCTTACGTTCTACACCCCGTCGTTCGGCCTTACCGGAAAGCTGGTTTACGCTTACGCCACTTACTCGATTATGATGATGGTTTATTCAGCCATCAACGTGCCTTACGCGTCATTGCTTGGCGTGATGAGCCCAAATCCGAGCGAACGCAACACGCTGTCTACCTTCCGTATGACGTTTGCCTACATCGGCAGTTTTATCGCGTTGCTGCTCTTTATGCCAATGGCCAACGCCTTCAGCGGGCACAGTAAGGACATAGCTGACCAACAGACGGGATGGTTTATGGCTGCAGCTACCATCGCCGTGCTGTGTGTTATCCTCTTCCTGGGCTGCTTCTCTTGGACAAGGGAGCGTGTAAAGCCCATCAACGAGCAGAAAACGTCACTCAAGACGGACATCAAAGACCTGCTGCATAACCGTCCGTGGTGTATTCTTTTCGTAGCCGGCGTGGCGGCGTTGGTGTTCAACTCTATCCGTGACGGTGCCGCCGTGTACTACTTCAAGTACTATATTGTCGAGGATAATTTCCATACTGTCAATCTGTTTGGCGTCTCGTTCGTGCTCAGCGGACTGTTTCTCGCCGTTGGCCAGGCAGCCAATATCATCGGAGTTGTGCTCGCCGCGCCTGTCAGCAACAAGATAGGAAAGAAGCGTACGTTTGCTCTTGCCATGCTGTTGACCGCCGTTCTAAGCGTGATCTTCTTCTGGTTTGACAAGGACGACATTGTTCTTATCTTCGTGTTCCAGTGCCTTATCAGCATGTGTGCCGGCAGTATATTCCCGCTGTTGTGGTCGATGTACGCTGATTGCGCCGATTATTCCGAGCTGAACACTGGCAACCGTGCCACCGGACTGATATTCTCGGCCTCGTCGATGAGCCAGAAATTCGGCTGGGCTATAGGCACCGCGCTCACCGGTTGGCTGCTTTCCTATTTCGGATTCCACGCCAATGCCGCGCAGAGTCCCGAGACAATACACGGCATAAAGCTGTTCCTGAGCTGGCTGCCGGCAGCCGCTTCGGTTGTGTCGGTTGTCTTCATCCTCTGTTATCCGTTAGGAGAACAGCAGGTATCTAAAATCATAGATAAGTTAAACATTAAGCGTTCACAATCTAATGAAGGAAAAAATAAATAAGCTTTGCATGGAGGTTAGGGCCGAACTCGAGAACGACATCCTGCCGTTCTGGAGCGGTAAGATGGCCGACAACGTGCGTGGAGGATTCTACGGGCGCATTGACGGCAACGACGTTCTCGACCCCGAGGCGCCCAAAGGAGCGATACTTAACGGCCGCATATTATGGACTTTCTCGGCCGCTTACCGCCTGTTGGGCAAGCAGGAGTATCTCGAGACGGCCACGAGGGCCAAGCGTTACCTGATAGACAAGTTCTATGACAAGGATTTCGGAGGAGTGTATTGGTCGTTGAATGCCGACGGCAGTCCGCTCGACAAAAAGAAACAGATATATGCTTTGGGTTTCGCGATATACGGATTGAGCGAATATGCCCGTGCCACCGGCGACGATGAAGCCCTTGACTATGCCGTGAAACTGTTTGAGACGATAGAGAAATACAGTTTCGACAATGAGAAAAACGGGTATATAGAGGCGTTCATGCGCGACTGGCAGCCCATCGCCGACATGCGCCTTAGCGACAAGGACGAGAACATGAGCAAGACGATGAACACCCACCTGCACATCCTTGAGCCTTACGCCAACCTCTACCGTGTGTGGAAAGACCCGCGTCTGGAGCGGCAGTTGAGAAACCTTATCGAGCTGTTCATCAAGAAAATACTGAACGGTACGACGTATCATCTCGACCTGTTCTTCGACGACGACTGGACGGTTAAGGACGAAATAATATCCTACGGGCATGACATCGAGGCGTCATGGCTCATCCACGAGGCAGCGCTTGTGCTTGGTGATAAAGCCCTTTTGAAGGAAGTTGAGCACATAATAAGGCATATCGCCATGGCTGCGGACGAAGGACTGAACCCTGACGGCAGCATGATTTACGAGACTTTTGTAGCCAAGGACAAGACCGACCGTGAACTCCACTGGTGGGTTCAGGCCGAAAACGTAGTAGGTCACTTCAACCTTTACCAGCATTTCGGTGACTTGGAGGCTCTTGGCACGGCTCTTGATTGCTGGCAGTTTATCAAGGACAAGCTCGTTGACCGTGAGCACGGAGAGTGGTATTGGAGCATAATGCCCGACGGAACGGTGAACCGTAAGGACGACAAGGCCGGCTTCTGGAAGTGTCCTTACCACAACGGAAGGATGTGCCTGGAGATAATCGAGAGAACGAGATAATTCATAATTGTATCAAAGTGTAAATGAAGAGAACAGTATTGGCAGTCTGTCTGTGCGCCCTGGCACAATCGGTAACGTGGGCAAAGGTCGACTTACCCGATATATTCAGCGACAATATGGTGCTGCAGCAGCAGACCGACGCACGCCTTTGGGGCTGGTCCGAGCCTGGCGCAAAGGTTACGGTGGGCACGTCGTGGAGCGGCAATGCCGTGACCGTTGACGCCGACAAGAATGGCAAGTGGACAGCCACGGTAAAGACTCCGGCAGCCTCTTACGCCCCGCAGACGCTGACTATCGCGGATAAGGACGGGCAGGTGAAACTCTCTAACGTGCTCATCGGCGAGGTGTGGTTCTGCTCGGGACAGTCTAATATGGAAATGCCGCTTGCGGGTTTCGACAACTGTCCCATATCCGGAGCCAACGAAGTGATAGCCACGTCGGCGCAATATAAGGGCATACGCATGGCCACTGTCGAGAAGAACGGCCAGCTTTCGCCCGTAGACCGTTGTCAGGGCAAGTGGAAAGTGTGCAATCCGGAGAACTCGCCGCGCTTCAGCGCCACGGCGTTTTTCTTCGCACGGATGGTCAACAGCGTGCTCGACGTGCCCGTGGGCATTATCAACTGCAGTTGGGGAGGCACGATGGTAGAGGGCTGGTTGCCGCGCGACACCGTGGCAAAGTATCCTGACATCGACCTGAAACGCGACATCCTCAAGGAAGAACCGCACGACTGGTGGCACTACCTTAGCCCCACGCTGATGTACAACGGCATGCTCCGTCCGCTTGAAGGATATACAATCAAGGGCTTCCTGTGGTACCAGGGCGAGTCGAACGTTGGCAAACACAAGACCTACGCCCAGCGTCTTAAGACCATGGTAGACCTCTGGCGCAAGGAGTGGGGACAGGGAGAGCTGCCCTTCTATTTCGTCGAGATTGCCCCGTTCGGCAAGTACGAGGGCAGGGCATCGGCCTTCCTGCGTGAGGCGCAGTACAAGGCTCAGTCGCTGATTGCCAACAGTGCGATGGTATCTACCAATGACCTTGTAGAGCCTTACGAGGCAGAGAACGTGCACCCGAAAGACAAGCGCAGCGTAGGTTCGCGCCTGGCTTATCAGGCGTTGGCCAAGACATATGGCGTAAAAGGCATAGAGGCCGACTGTCCGGCATACCAGTCGATGGAAGTGAAAGGCGACACCGTGGTGCTCAGCTTTGTCCATGCAGACAACGGATTCAACCGCATGAAGGACATGGAGGGCTTCGAGGTGGCCGGCGCCGACCGTGAGTTCTATCCCGCCAAGGCCGAGCTGATGGGCAAGAACCAGATAGTCGTGGTATGCGATAAGGTCAGCAGCCCCGTGTCGGTACGCTACGCGTTCCACGATTATTCGCCCGGCAACGTGGCAAACCTGCGCGGACTGCCCCTCGTGCCGTTCCGTACGGACGACTGGGATTGGTAACGCCTTGCCCGTTTTGCGTGCGATGATTTTACACAATAGGTGTTTTTTGATGTTTATATAAGGATTGTTTTTTTGCTTGAGACGGTCTTTCGCCTTGTGAAAGGCCGTCTTTTAGCTTGTAAAAGGCCACCTTTTGGCGTGCAAAATACGGTCTTTTGGAAAACAAAAGGTGGCCTTTTGCTAACGCATTGAATATCAGGTGTTTGCAAAACGACAGCCAAACCCTTTCCAGGCCGTGCCAAACGGCCGTTAATCGAGTCATGAAAACATTATAAACCAACAATTATGAATAAAGTAAAACAAATGGCAATGACCACCGTTATGTGTGCCGGGGCGATAGCTTTGGCCGTCGGGCAGACTGCGCCGGCTATCCCGTCAGACCCCGTTATAGAAGCCAACATTCAGCAATGGCTCAAGAAAATGACCCTTGAAGAGAAAATAGGGCAGATGTGCGAGATAACCATCGACGTGGTGACCGACTTCGAGAAGAGCCGCGACGGGTTTACCCTTAGCGAGGCAATGCTCGACACTGTAATCGGCAAATACAAGGTAGGCTCGCTTCTGAACGTACCCCTGAGCGTGGCGCAGAAGAAGGAAGTGTGGGCGAAAGCCATCCGGCAGATACAGGAGAAGTCGATTAAGGAAATCGGAATACCCTGCATTTACGGCGTTGACGAAATCCATGGCACCACATATACGCTTGACGGCACCCTCTTTCCGCAGGGCGTCAACATGGGCGCTACGTTCAACCGGGCTCTCGTAAGGCGCGGAGCCGAGATCTCGGCGTACGAGACCAAGGCCAGCTGCGTGCCCTGGACGTATGCTCCCGTGGTAGACCTCGGGCGCGATCCACGCTGGCCCCGTATGTGGGAAAACTATGGCGAGGACGCTTATCTTAACACCGTAATGGGCGTTGAGGCCGTGCTCGGATTCCAGGGCAGCGATCCCAACCACATCGGCCGGTACAATGTTGCCGCCTGCGTGAAGCACTACATGGGCTACGGAGTGCCCGTATCGGGCAAGGACCGCACGCCGTCGGCCATACCGAGAAGCGAACTTCGCGAGAAGCATTTTGCCCCTTACCTGGCCGCGATACGTGCGGGGGCGCTGAGCGTGATGGTCAATTCGGCAGTGGACAACGGCATGCCGTTCCACGCCAACAAGGAACTGCTGACCGATTGGCTCAAGCGTGACCTCAACTGGGATGGCCTTATCGTGACCGACTGGGCCGACATCAACAACCTCTGCACCCGTGACCACATAGCCGCGACCAAGAAAGAGGCCATCAAGATAGCCATCAACGCCGGCATTGACATGTCGATGGTGCCTTATGAAACGAGCTTCTGCACGTACTTGAAGGAGCTGGTGGAGGAGGGTGAGGTGCCAATGAGCAGGATAGACGACGCCGTAGCCCGTGTGCTTCGCCTGAAATACCGCCTCGGATTGTTCGATAATCCGTATTGGGACATCGCCGAATACGACAAGTTCGGTTCGCCCGAGCATGCCGCCGAGGCCCTGCGCGCCGCCGAGGAGAGCGAGGTTCTGCTGAAGAACGACGGCAACCTGCTGCCCTTGAAACAAGGAACCAAGATACTGCTTGCCGGCCCTAACGCCAACTCAATGCGCTGTCTTAACGGCGGATGGTCGTATTCGTGGCAGGGACACTGCGCCGACGAGTTTGCCGGAGCGTACAATACGATATACGAAGCGTTGTGTAACAAGTTCGGAAATGACAACATCACGTACGAGCCGGGCGTGACTTACGCGCCGTATAAGAACGACAACTGGTGGGAGGAGAATCCCGTTGAGATAGAAAAGGCCGTGGCCGCTGCCGCCAACGCCGACGTTATAATAGCCTGCATCGGTGAAAACTCGTATTGCGAGACGCCCGGCAACCTTAACGACCTGACCCTCTCGGCCAACCAGCGCAACCTTGTGAAGGCGCTCGCTGCCACCGGTAAGCCTGTAATCCTTGTTTTGAACGAAGGCCGTCCGCGCATTATCAATGACATAGAACCGCTTGCCAAGGCCGTGGTTCATGTTATGTTGCCCGGCAACTATGGCGGTGACGCACTTGCAAACCTGCTCGCCGGCGACGTTAATTTCAGCGGAAAGCTGCCTTATACGTATCCGAAGTACATCAATTCGCTTGCCACTTACGACTACAAACCTTGTGAAAACGTAGGCCAGATGGCCGGAAACTATAACTATGATGCCGTCATGAACGTGCAATGGCCGTTCGGTTTCGGCCTCAGTTACACGTCGTATGCCTACTCAAACCTCAAGGTAGACAAGTCTTCTTTTGCTCCGGGTGACGTTATAACCGTGTCGGTCGACGTGACAAATACCGGCAGTGTAGAAGGCAAGGAGAGCGTGTTGCTGTATTCGAGCGACCTTGTGGCAAGCTCAACGCCGGACATCAAGCGGCTTCGTGGCTTCGACAAGATAAGCCTTAAACCGGGAGAGACAAAGACGGTGACGCTGAAACTTGCTGCCTACGACCTTGCTTTCGTTGGCTATGACGGCCTTTGGCGCCTGGAAAAGGGCGACTTCGTGCTGGCATGTGGCGGCAAAACCGTTACCGTAACGTGTACTGATACAAAGGTGTGGAATACGCCTAACCGATGAAAAAAAGGTCGTGCAACGGTTGACTGTCCGTTACACGACCTTTTTCTTTTATATTGTTGTGTCTGGTCTTGCTGTCTAAGTATGGCGGCTTAGCGGTTGAAACGTGCGCCATACATTACGTTCGCGCTCCACGCAAGATTCTTCCTGAAACTGCGGAGCAAGCTTTTTACATTCTTTTTCATAATACCTATTGTTTTTGTTATCCTAAGAAATACTGCCCTTGCGGGTCAATCCTTTTACTTGTTATCCGTTGTTTTCGAGTGCAAAAATACAACCGTTCCGCTAATGTTACGCCATTTTGGCATATGATATTTTTGTTGGAGCCCACTTTTTTGACATGGGTCAAAAGCTGCCGAGTTTCCTGTTAGCCATTCTGATCAGGTTTGTCGTTGTAGTGTCGGTGCTGAACACGGAGTTAAGTCCTTGTGCCTCTTGTGCCGGGTCGCCGGTATAGTCGTCGCCGGGTTGCCAGTAGTCGTGCCCTACGGGAAGGCTGGCCGTGCCGCCCCATCCCCAGAAGTTGCATCCTGCAAGCAGTCCGCCGTTGCGCGCGTTGCCTTCTACGAGGCTGAATATATATTCGTAATAGCTGTCACGCGCCGTCGTTGCGGCGTCTTTGGTGAACCTGAATCCGCCGCGCGGATAGCCGAATTCCTCAAGCACGAGCGGCTTGCCGTATTTGCGGGCTATGTCAAGATGGTTGTCGATATATTCCTTTGTGGCTTCTTTGGCATGCTTGAGATTGTCCGTCAGCTTGTCTTGCGGCGCCCATCCCCAGTTGTACGGCCAGATGTGTATGTTCATGTAGTCGACGTGCGGGCAGGCATGTATGCGCTCGAACAGGGCCATGTCCTCCTCGCAACCGTGTTGTCCCTCGCTGCCTGTCGACACGAGCTGCCGCGGGGCGAGCGAGTCGATTAGCGCCGCGGCCTCTTCCATCCACTCGGCGAAAGCCTCCTTGCCGTCAGTTGAGAATGCCCTTGGCTCATTGCCTATTTGCCATGACATGATGGTCGGGTCGTCGGCATAGCGTATTCCGGTGTACCTGTTCGTGCGCGAGACGATGTCGCGTACGTAGCCGGCAAATAGTTGTTTTGCCTTCGGCGACTTGGGAAACTGGCTTACGAAATTCATGAAGGCGGGGTAGCCGTCCTTCGCCGGTACGGGAGCCTTGCCGTGGCCGGCCCATTCGAGGTATTGGCCGTAGCCGCCGCTCCATTCCCATGAGTTGTTGAGGTATAGCACGGCTACCATGTCCCTTTTCCTCATTTCCGCCAGCAGGTAGTCGAGGCCGGCAAGGATAGTGTCGTTATATTCGCGCGGAGCGGTCTGTAGCGTAGGCTCAACCTTGGTTGGCACGCCACGCTTTCCGTCAGAGCCTACCAGAATGCGCAGGTTGTCAACTCCGATGGCTTTCAGTGAGTCGAGTTCCTGCTTCAGTCGCCGCCGGTTGCCGCCCGTTCCTTCGGACGCGAGGATGGCTCCGTACCAGAAGTTGGCGCCTATGTAATAGTACGGTTTGCCGTTGCGGACAAACTGTCCGCCGCTTACGCTGATGAAATTGTCATTACTTGCCGTGTGGCTTGTTTGCGCATTGCCCTGTGTCGTGCCGAGGGCAAGCGCGATAAGTGCTGATAATAGTTTCTTCATGATTATTGTCTTTCGGTTTTTCCGGTGTGGCAAAGTTACGTTATTAATGTCTTATCATATAGCACAATTTTGCCGAATGCTGGTACTATGTTGACGGCTTGGGACGGGTAGGGCGGCGTGCGGTGTTGCGCGCTGAATCAGGGTATAATGTAAAAGGCCGTCTTTCATAATGCGAAAGACGGCCTTTCAGGCGTTAATAGGCGGCCTTTTGCATTGCGAAAGACGGCCTTTTGTGTCGGCGCTTTATGTCGCGCGGTTTTCAACAGGCTACGGGGTGCCTGCCGCTAAGCGCCATGCGTGTATTCGGTCAGATGTTGAACAACTCGGTGGAGAGGTATCTCTCGCCCGTGTCGGGCAGGAGCGTAACTATCCGCTTGCCGCTGTATTCAAGGCGCTTGGCTACCGCAAGTGCCGCCGCAAGTGCCGCTCCTGACGATATTCCTACGAGCAGTCCCTCGTTGCTGGCGGTGAGGCGTGCCGTGCGCATTGCCTCGGCGTCGGTTACGGTCACTACTTCGTCAACTACTCCGGCGTCGTATGTCTTAGGTATGAAGTTCGCCCCGATACCCTGAATCTTGTGCGGGCCGCTGTGCCCGGCCGACAGCAAAGGCGACGATGCCGGCTCAACGGCTATTATCTTGATGTCGTGATTGTATTCCTTGAGGCGTCGGCCCGTGCCCGATATTGTGCCTCCGGTGCCTACGCAGGCAACGAAAGCGTCTATATTCCCGCCAGTCTGTTCCCATATCTCGCGTCCCGTGGTGTCGTAGTGGCACTGAGGATTGGCCTGGTTGTCAAACTGTCCGAGAATAACCGAGCCAGGAATGGAGCGTTGCAGGCTCTCGGCTGCCTTTACGGCTCCGCCCATACCCTCGGCCGCCGGCGTAAGTCGGACCTCCGCTCCGTATGCGGCCACGAGCTTACGGCGCTCAATGCTCATTGTCTCGGGCATTGTCAGTATAAGTTTATATCCCTTGACGGCGGCCACGAGGGCAAGTCCTATGCCCGTGTTGCCGCTCGTAGGCTCGATTATCGTGGCTCCCGGGGTGAGCAGTCCGCGGCGTTCGGCATCGTTGACGAGAGCCAGTGCCACGCGGTCTTTTACGCTACCGCCGGGGTTGAAGAACTCTACTTTTGCCATGACAGGCGTGCTTACGCCTTCATGTGACGACAAACGACCCAGCTCTACGAGCGGGGTGTTGCCGATGAATGAAAGAATATTGTTGCTTTGCATGATGGAAGGTGTTAAATTAAGAATTAAGAGTTAAGAATTAAGAAAATATGCCTTGTGGTGACATAGCTGAGGCCTAATAAGCCGAATGGGATAAATAAGCCATATAAAAGAGGAATACATATTTTCTTAATTCTTAACTCTTAACTTTTAATTCTTCATTTCTTTCTCCATGTCCCGACGTGACTTGGAATGGGTTACGAGCCATACACCAAGGCACACGAGTATGACGGCAAGTCCTTGTGACGGCTTGAACACGCCTATTCCCGTAAGAACGCTCACCGTGACTGACACGAGCGGCTGCACGTAATTGTATATGCTGACTACGGTAGGACGGAGTGTCTGCTGGCCAACCATCATCAGGATGTAGCTTACGTATGTTCCGAAGAATACAACGAAGCCCGTCTCGAGCCATGTTGATACAGGTATGGCCGAGTAATCAATGGACGACACGCGGCCGAAGGTGAACGGCAGTATGAAAACAGACGCGTAGGTGAACATCCACTTGTTGATTGTTATGACGGAATAGCGGCGTATGAGGTCGCGGAATATCGTAAGATAAAACGCGAACGACAGTTGCGCGCCGAGGCAGAGCAGGTCGCCGCGGATGTCGCCTACCTTCGAGCTCGTGGCGGCCGCGCTGGTGGCGATAAGTATTATGGCGCCGGCGCAGCCTATTGCTACGCCTCCTGCCTTCTTGCCGGTTATGGGCTCTTTCAGTATCAAGGCTGCAAGGAGCATGGCGAAGATTGGCATTGACGTGGTCACGATACTTGCGTTGACTGGTGAAGTTATGCTAAGGCCGATGGTATAGCAGCACTGGTTGAACACAAGGCCGAGCAAGGCGGCGCCTATAAGCATGAGCAGGTCGCGCTTTGGAACGTGCTCTTTTTTGACAAACAGCGACGTGAGCCAGAACAGCACTGCGCCGCCCGTGACGCGGAACGTCACTACGTCAATACCGGTAAAACCGTGGGTCATGGCATCTTTGCCCAGAGGCGCCATCAACCCCCAGAACGCACAAGCCAAGAACATGCACAAGTGCGCGATTAGCGGACGATTGTTAGTCATGAAAATATAAGTTTATTATTATTTTGCGTGCAAAGGTACACAATTCAAAATAAAATGACTATATTTGCCATGAATAAGTAAGGATAAAATCAATATTATGCAAAAATACGCCGACTACATAAAAGAAATAGAGATAGACTCTCTTTGGAGCGGCCGCCGACACGTTGTATGGAAGCTCGACAGACGCGTGAACATACTGAGCGGAATCAACGGCGTAGGCAAAAGTACCATTATAAATAAGGTGGTGAAGAGCGTGGGCCCCAACGGCGACATAACCAACCATCTTATGAAAGGGGTACACATAACCGTATGCCCGGAAGATGCGGGCTTTATACGTTATGACGTAATACGCTCTTTCGACCGCCCCCTGCTTAATGCTGACGTAATAGGCGAGATGGGGGCGAATCTTGCCACGGAGCTTGACTGGCAATTGTTCAAGTTGCAAAGGAAATACCTTGATTACCAGGTGAACATCGGCAACCGTATAATTGCAGTATTGCAGAGCGGCCAGCCCGACGCGGCGATAATGGCGCAGCGCATATCGGAGCCTAAAAAGAAATTCCAGGACCTGATTGACGACCTGTTCTCGGATACCGGAAAGACAATAATACGTACCGAGAACGAAATCAAGTTCTCGCAGATAGGCGAGGCCTTGTATCCTTACCAGTTGTCGAGCGGAGAGAAACAGATGTTGGCCATATTGCTGACGGTGCTCATCGAGGACAACCAACCTTACGTGTTGTTCATGGACGAGCCCGAGGTAAGCCTGCACATCGAATGGCAGAAACGGCTTATCGACCTTATACTCGAACTGAACGACAATGTACAGATAATACTTACGACACATTCGCCTGCCGTGGTGATGAACGGATGGATAGACAAGATTACCGAGGTCAGCGACATAACGGACAATGAGTAGCTCTAAACGTCTTGGAAACAATATTACTTCAGCGTATTTCAGCGCTGCCAACAGCCTGAAGCCGAAGAACGCCCGGCGCAAGATAGTTGCTTACGTCGAGAGTTACGATGACGTGTTGTTCTGGAGGACGCTGCTCGGCAATTATGAGGACGACACGAGGTATTTTGAGGTAATGCTGCCGTCGCACAGCACTCTGGAGCGCGGCAAACGCTCAGTGCTGATGAATCTGCTGTACGGAAACGTCGGACAGGATATGATAGCGTGTGTCGATGCCGACTATGACTACCTTATTCAGGGAGCTACGCAGACGTCAAAGGAAATAATCTCCAATCCGTATGTTTTCCATACCTATGCCTACGCGATAGAGAACTTGCAGTGTTATGCCCCGTCGTTGCATAATGTATGCGTCATGGTGACGCTTAACGACCATGCCGTGTTCGACTTCCAGGCTTTTATGAGGCAGTTCAGTGAAGCTATTTTCCCTCTGTTTGTATGGTCAATCTGGCATTACCGCAGGAACATATACGGCCAGTTTACCATCACAGACTTCAACAAGGTGGTGGAGATAGGCGGTTTTAACGTGTATTCTCCCGAAATTGCAATTACCAACATAAGGAATAAAGTGTGGAAGAAAACCAACTGGCTGCGCAAGAAACATCCTGACGCCAAGGATTCGTACTTGGCCCTTAAACGTGAACTTATAGAGCTTGGGGTAACTCCCGGGACTACTTATCTTTATATTCAGGGACACCACTTGTTCGATAAGGTCGTCATGCCGCTAATGACCAAGGTTTGTGGAATACTGATACGCGAGCGCGAATCGGAAATACGCCATCAGGCAGTGCATTCCACGCAAATGCGCAATGAGCTGTCCTGCTATTCGCACAGTGTGCAGGATATCGAGCAGATGTTGAAGAAAAACATGGGATATGTCATGTCGGAACCTTTCCGCAGGACGCAAAAGGACATAGAACGTTTCCTTGGAATCAAGGAGCGGGAAACTAATGGCGAGTGAGCGCGGCATGTGCGGCGTTCGTAATATGCCGTCTTTTATCGTGTGAAAGACGGCTTTTTGCAGTGTGTTTGACGGTCAATTACGGCGCGATAGGCCGTCGGTTATAATCAGGACACTTGTTTTTATCCGTTTATTAGCCTGTACAGTGGTTAAAATGTATTTGGCTTGTTGTTGCCTGTCGGCGGCTGCCGGGCATGCGTAAAAATGCCAGCCCTATGCCGGCGGGTTTGCCCC
>OHIY01000081.1_pt1 | contig 57480 bp, 44 predicted proteins | sample 1568351 | NCBI WGS metagenome assembly OHIY01 (sample SAMEA3879547, study PRJEB24766) | human gut metagenome | biome: human-associated habitat; feature: feces | place: USA | collected 1985/1987 | reverse complement strand
GCTTTCCGCCCCATTCGAGGTCGTAGGACTCCTGGGTCTTGATGTTCATGACCTGGTCCTTGCCGTTGATCTTGAATGTCCTCGGGGCTTCCGTGCCTTCCTCGTAAGGGCAGATGAGCAGGGTGACCTCTCCGAACTGGCCGGCTCCTCCGGACTGTTTCTTGTGGCGGTAGGTCGCCGTGGCGGTCTTGGTGATGGTCTCGCGATAGGGAATCTTCGGCGCGAAGAGCTCCACGTCAAGCTTGTACTCGTTGTTGAGTATCCATTTCACGATGTTGATGTGCTGCTCTCCGTTGCCGCTCAGAATGGTCTGGCGCAGTTCCTTTGAGTATTCCACGATGACGGTGGGATCCTCGGAGGATATCTTCTTCAGGGCGTCGCCGAGCTTCTGCTCGTCCTGCTGTACCTTGGCCTTGATTGCGCAGCGGTATTTTGGTGCGGGGAATTCTATCTTGTCCCACGAGAGGTTGGATCCGGGCGCTGAAAGGGTGGTGTTGCACTTGCCGTTCTTGAGCTTGACCGTACATCCGAGGTCTCCAGCGTGGAGGGCGTTCACGGGTTCTTTCTTCATGCCGGCTACGGCGTAGATTGCGGAAAGGCGCTCCTTGTTTCCCGTAACGGGGTCCTCGAGATCCATTCCGGCGGTGACGGTGCCGCTCATGACCTTGAAGAAAGATACTTCCCCGAGATGGGGCTCCACGTCGTTCTTGTAGATGAAAAGGGACGCCGGACCGGCGCTGTCGCAGGTGGGGGCAGGAACGACGTTCTTGGTGAACTCCAGCAGGCGCTTGGTGCCTATGTCCTTCTTCGCGCTCACGCAGAACACGGGATAGGCTTCGCCCGCGATGATTCCGAGGTTGAGGCCCTTGCGGATTTCGTCTTCAGTGAGCTCTCCTGATTCAAAGAACTTCTCCATGAGGGTGTCGTCATATTCGGCGGCCTTCTCGATGAGCTGCTGGCGGTACTCTTCCGCCTGGTCGCGCAGCTCGGCGGGGATTTCGAGGTCCTCGCGGGTTCCGTTGGCGTCCTTGAAATGGTAGTATTTCATCATGAGCACATCCACGAAGCCGTCGAACGAAGGTCCGGGGTTCACGGGGAACTGCACGTATACGGCTTTCTGGCCTACCGCCTCCCTGATGGACGCCTGCACGTTCTCCCAGTCGGCCTTTTCGGAGTCGAGCTGGTTTACGGCGAACACGAGGGGGAAGTTCTTGCTCTCCGCCAGGCGCAGGATGTTCTCGGTGCCGACCTCGAAGCCCTGCTGGGCGTTGATGAGGAGCAGACCGCTCTCGCAGACCCTGAACGCGGAGTAGGTGCCTCCTATGAAGTCGTCCGAGCCGGGTGCGTCGATGACATTTACCTTTGCTCCGAGGAACTCGGCATACAGAGGGGATGCGTAGATGGAGCGCTGGTTGAGCTTCTCGAGTTCGGAATTGTCCGAAACAGTGTTCTTCTCTTCGACGCTGCCTCTTCTGTCGATGACCTTGCCCTCGTAGAGCATGGCTTCAGACAACGTGGTCTTGCCGGACTTTGTAGCTCCGAGAAGGACCACGTTGCGGATTTCCTTGGTTGAGTACTCTTTCATTTTCTGATTGGTTATAGTTTTATATTCTGTTTTGCCTGAAATTCAAGCGCATCGTACAAATCTAATAAAATTATGGGCAAAATTGCGCTGGGATTATAAATTTTCTATAAATTGCAAAAGAAATATCGTCGAACGATGCTATCGGCCGACGTCGGACAGTCAAAGCGAAAATGAACGAGCAAGCCAAATTCGAACGTCTGCTGCGTCTGATGCAATACTTGTCAGGCACGGTCAACTACAGTGTCCAGAACATTGCCGAGAGGTTGGATATTTCAACAAGGACGGTGTACCGTTATCTCCAGACATTGAAAGATGCAGGGTTCATGGTGAACAAGATTTCCGGGGACATCTATAAGCTTGGCAAGATGCCAAAGCACACGGTAGATATCAAGAACCTCATATATTTTTCTGACGAGGAGGCCGTGCTGGTCAACGGGCTCATAGACTCGCTTGATCCGACGAACAGTTTGAAAGCGAACTTGAAGGCTAAGTTGTCGGCGGTATGTAAGGAACTTCCCATAACCGACTATGTGTCGCGTAGGAGTAACGCCGAGCACGTTGCAGACCTCAGAGAGGCGATAGAAGGGAAGAAGCAGGCCAAGTTATCCAGCTATGAATCCGGACATTCGAATACGGTGCGTGACCGCATGGTCGAACCTTTCGGATTCACTACCAACTATGTTGACGTGATAGCCTATGACGTTGAAGATGGCAAGAACAAGATTTTCAAGATATCCAGGATAGGAACCGTCAAAGTGCTTGATAAGGAATGGGAACATGAAGACAGCCACAGGAACCTTGACAGAGACTTGTTCCGGATTTCAGGCGACAGTTCCATCCATGTGAAGCTTGGGTTGAGCTTTCTTGCAAAAAATCTGCTCGAGGAAGAATTCCCTCTTGCAGACAAGGCTATCAGACAAGAAGAAGGTAGATGGATTCTCGACACTGTCGTGCATAGCTTGAAGGGCGTGGGCCGTTTTGTCGCAGGGCTCATGGACGAGGTGGAGGTTCTAGAAGGTGAAGAGCTCAGGGACTACTTGAGGGAGTACGGAAAAAATTTCATTACAATTTAAAAATAAACCCAGTCTGTGACATAAACTGTCAAATCAGGGCAATATCTTCGCTGCATAATCGGAAATCCTTCCTGGCTGTGAAGAAGATAGCGTCTTACCTTGAAAAGTTGAACGCGTATTACGACGGCAGACGTATTGCCGCCTCTACGGCTCTCATGTATCTAGACGACCATTTCCCGACGTGGAGAGTTGAGATAAGAAACCCCGAAGAATGGCACGATGCGTTCGAGACGGACGTGTGTATCTATCATGATGTCAAGCTTGAATATTTCGCTGACAGACTGTTTGAATACATCGCGGATGTCAACGCGATGATTCTTGTCTGGAATGACAGGAAATTCAACGACTATTACCGCGTATGCGCAATAAAACGGCTTATCGCATACGACAAGGAAAAATATCTGCCTGAATACATTGAAGTCCTGAAAAACAGCGAGGATTTTGGTGCGATGATGCTGGATGGAGACTCCGATGTCCTGTATGACGTCCCAGGAGCGGTCGACCTCGCCATCGAGATGTTCCTCAATCCGAAGGATGAAGATGAAAAAATACTTGCCTGCAGTATTTTGAGAGTAATGAGGCGAAGGAGGTGGACGTCTTATCCGGATGAAATCAAAGATGCTATCATAGGTAGGAATTGGGACGTCTTCGTCAAGGACTGCACAGAGGATCAGTGGAAGGCCAGCTCCATGCGCCATAAGACCAGAATGGCGCATACGGTCATTCTGGAAGAGTACAGGAACGTTCACGACAAGTTGAACATATACCAGTATCTGCATGATACTGAAAAAAAGTACGTCTTTTTCTTTTCCCGGAAAAATTACAGTCTGGTGTCCTGGATGGTGTGTGATGAAGATGACTTGCGAACATCCGGTGACACGCTGGTCGACATTTGCCTTTCTTCCATAGCGGATAACGGCGGACCGAAAATAGATTTCGAATTCGGGTATTCATATTGCCCTTCGGAGCAGATTCTCAGATATAAGTCCTTGGCAAAAGCTTCTGGTGACGACTATGTGGCGGAGATGATAGATGCTGCTATAGCGGAACTGGAGTGGACTTTTGTCGAAAACAGAAGCGCGTATGACAGATATCGTAGGATTAATAAAATAGACGGCAGATAATCATGGATTTCAAACTTGATACAACAGGAAAATATCTTTTTCTAAACAAACCATCTTCGAAGAATATCTCTTCAGGGAGAGGAACAGAGGGGGATGTGATGCATGATATGAAGGCATTCGAGAAGAACATTTTTCTTCTGGCATATTTCCGTAAAAGGATATTGTCGGAACCGAAGATGGCTTATGTTCCGGTTCCAGTCAACAACGGCATTTACTATACGGGCGCGTTCCCTCAGGCGACTCTCGGCGTCTATGCACAGTGGTGGGATTCGTGCAACTGGGCTGTGGATATTGACGATGACGGAAATATGAGCATCATCTGGATGATTTGCGGCAGCCCGCTTACCGGAAGAAACCGTTGCCTTGGCTCGGATATATATGGCAACAGCCGGCAGATTTCGGTACGGTCGTTCATAAATCTGTGGCCGAGTTTTGCGAACATGGCGGCGGAATTCAGTCGGCAACAGAAACCGGAGCGGGTCTACACGATTTCGGAAGTTATTGATATTCTGAAGGATGGCTTGGATGAAAAGGTGTTTCAGGAGGAAATGGCCAAGTTCTGTATAAAGGCGAAGCTGCTTGCCGATGAGGCGGACTATGCGAAGAAGGTGGAAGACAGCAAACAATGGGAACGCACGTATTATTGGTTGCAGACCTATTTATTGGAAACCTTGTGTAGGGAGAAAGACGATGAATTGAAAGTCCTGTTTGCTCAATACAGGGAAAAATGCAAGGTGCGGGACTCTCTGGTTGCGGAGGACAAGGCGGCGATAGCGGAAATCAGAGACCGTTTTGCGAGAAGAGAGATTTCCCGGAAAGCCAGCAACAGAGAGATGGCCCCTTTCAAACAGCATATTCACGCCGTGTATTCAGAGCCGGATGATTTCCTGAATAAAGAAGTCGCGAGTCTTTTTCCGGAAATCGGGGAATTGACCTCCCGGGCGGAAAAAGAAGGCCTTCAGCTTCATTGTTCTTTTAGCGATGTGATGCTGGTATGCAGAGAAAAATATGACATAATGGAGGAAGAGCGTTCAGCGGATCAGAAACCTTAGAAAATCAAGGGCGTCGGCCGGCATAGAATAAGTCAGTCGGCCGCCGTCCCTTAATTCCATAAGGAGCCGCCCCAGTAGATTGGGTCCGGAATAATAGTCTCCTGCAAGTTTGACTCCCCATGTGTCGGCCGTTTTCTTCGGAAAAGAGCTTTGATCCTCCACGATGAATTTCCCTTTGCTCTCTTCGAGCTTCGAACGGAACAAGGGACATTGTTCGTTCTTCGTCTGAAGGCAGAACATCATTGCGTCCACGATGATTTCTCCCCAGTCGGTGCGGCGTCGGGTCTTTTCGAATTTCTTGGCCGTGAATTTCGGATTCGATGCGGAGAATACGGCGCGGACCGTTTCCTCGTCTTGGAATTTCATAGTCTGGAACAGTCTCTCGGCACTGTCGAAGGCCACTCCGCTCACTTCCATCGGAGTTTTGGCGAAATTGCTGAAGATGCCCCATTCCTGACCTGTCTTGTGAAACGGCGCGCATTCCCCGGCGGGATAGGATTCAAGAGAATAGTATTGAGGATAATGTACCTTGATGAAAGGGGCGATACTGTAGAAGCTCATATACTTTCCTCCTCCGTGAAGACAATTTCATCCAGCTGTCCTGAAATCGGGTAGAAGATGTAGCAGTGGTCCACAGCAAACCCGTCTGCTTCCAGCGCCCTCTTGTAAAGAAGCATTTGAGGCGCGTATTCCTTTTCGGTTCGGGCTGTCTTGTAGTCCACCAGAAGGCAATGTCTGTCTTTCATCTCGATCATCAGATCTATGCGTCCGTTCACCACTTGTCCGGACTTCAGCTTGTGTGAGAAAGGCAGCTCTCTGTGGATGGCGGAGATATCGCCCGCATTGTTGCGGAACCAGTCAAACAGGGCTTCGGCGGAGGCAGGCAGCTGTTCGGGCATCTGGATGTTCACCGAGAGATTGAAATTGTCGATTAGCCGTTTTGCGATGGAAAGGTTGACGAATCCCGGAGTGCCGTGTGCGGCGAAATAGTCGTGTATGCAGGTGCCTGCTTCAGCGCTGTCATAGCCTCCGGTAAGCGCGATTCCCTCGTGGATTGTGTATTGAGCTGAGACCCGGCTTTTCGTTTCATCCGCCTTGTCGCTCGGGTTGAGGTATTTGGCGGCACGTGCGGTGTGGTGAAGGCGGGGTTTGTGCCAGGTTGCCGCCGGTTGGACCGCCGCGTCCTCCGTGCCGGCTCCGCGGAGAGTGATGGTCTTGACGGAATCCAGATCTCCTTTCCATCTGAACCCTTCTTTCTCGGACAAGGGGTTCAATCCTACCGCCAAGAGCCAGTTGAATGCGGCGTTTGCCTTGTTGGCAGATACGAGATAGTCCTTGGCCCGGGTGAAGCCGACATAAAGCAGGCGTTTCTCTTCTTCTCTGCAGCTGTCGACATAGTGGCTGAACAGAGAAGAGAAGAACGTATCGGCATCAAAAAAGAAGTCAGGGGTGTTTTTATCTGTATTGCGGATATCGGGGATGTAGCGCAGCAGAGTTTTCTCTCCGTCGATTACCTTCTGAATGCCTACAACGAAGCGGTTCTTCAGCTTTTGCTCTTTGAGGACTTCGTCCCAAAGGTCGTAGAGTATGACCATTCTCCATTGCAGGCCTTTGGCTGCATGATAGGTCATGACATTTACACCTCCGTTTCTGTCTTCGGTCTTGCTTTGCTGAATCAGTTCCTCAACTTCGTCAATGAAACCTTCTACTGAAGCTCCGCGCCCGAGCTGTACGCAGCGGATATCGTAGTCGGCGGCTGCAGTTTGAAGTTTGCGTATGTTCATACGCCTTTCCCAGGTGTTGCCCCAGCGTGCGCAGAATCCGCAAAGGTCGAGTTCTGACACAAGCGTGTTCACTTTGTCGGCAAGGCTCGAGTTCCTGATGCGGTCGAAGAGTGGGTCAATCCCGAGCTTGTCAAAACCTGCTATTATTCCGTCCCTGTCTTCGATTATTTCCGATGCGCTGACATCCTGGAGCAGTACTGCAAGCTCCGTCTTGCGGTATGCGTCCTTGTTGGCTGAATATTTCAGCAGTGTCAGGAGCAGTTGCACCTCGGCTTTGTCTATGAGAGGCAGTCTTTCATTCAGGGACATCTCGGATTTGGTTTCTTTCGCTGAAACCTGTAGTCCGCAAGTCTTCAGTGCGTTGGCAATCACGCCTACCTCTTCGTTTTTCCTGGATAGGATTGCGATATCTTCAGGATGCAGGCCATAGCTGTCGTCTCCGAGGATTTCCTTGATATGCCTGCCGATGAGTTCGGGCAGGTCGTTGATATTCCGGCCTTGTTCGGCCACCCAATGCTGCACCGGGTGCTCCACGACAGTGTTGTTTCCTTTCGGAGCATGCTTGAGGCCGGGATTGGGATATCTGCTGTCATCGTGGAAGATGGTTTTGGCAATTTTGCTGTCGAACTCCACGAGCGCTTCGCTTGAGCGCCAGGAGTATTCAAGGTTCTCGTAGCTGCATCCTTCTGCAGAGCCGTTGAAAATTTCGGAAGTAAGCTCCATGACCATTTCGGGAGCACTCCCCCGGAATCCGTATATGCTTTGTTTGACGTCTCCAACCCAATAGGACTTGGAGACCAGGTCGGACAGTTTCTTGAAGATTTCAATCTGCACCGGACTGGAGTCCTGGAACTCATCCACGAACACGTATTTGACCGAGCTGCCGATGTCCTTACGTACAATTTCATTGTCAAGAAGTTCCAGGAAGAGCTTCTCCATATCGTTGTACTCGATATATCCATTGGCCGCCTTGTATTTATTAAGTTCCTCTCTCACTCTGACGGCGGCGTTGAAGATGCAGCGGCACGCGTCATTGACCGCCTTTCCGTAGGGCGAGGAACGTATGGAGCGATAAAGCAGGTCAATGATTTTTTGCCTGTTGTCCGGACCGAGCTGCTTCCAGTCTCTTTGCGTAACAACATTATCGAACAGCTTGTAAAGTTCGTAGTCTGCCCGGAAGGTGCACTTTCCTGCGGCATGATTCAGTATACTCCCAATGTTACTGGCCGTCCGGGTGTTCCGTCCTTTGCAGATTTCTCCATATCTCCGGCAGAGCTCATTTATGAAAGCCCTCTCGTCAGCTTCAAGCGGGTTCTCTGAGAAAATCTTATTTATCAGAGAGACGGAATGCTCGCAGCTTTTCTCCAGGTCGTCTATTCCGAACACATAGCTCTTGTCGAGCATGTCGCTGATGTTCTCGGGCCAGCTTCCTCTGTTTCCATCGAGAAAGCATTTTTCGAACTCTCCGAGTTTTTTGCGGTCATCGTCACTGAATACCCGTCCGGCCGCGTTCTTGATTATGAGCATCTTATCTCTGTCGGGCAAAACGTTGACGGTTGTTCCGCGCTTGAGCAGATACCAATACTTCTGGACGAAAGCGAGCGCTATGGAGTGAAGGGTGCCCATAGTTGCGGAATCGAGGCTCGCCGCCTGTTCAAGACAGCCTTCCCGTATCAGGCTGTCGTATGTCCGCTGGCGGAACTCTCCGGCGGCGAGTTCGGTGAAGGTCGTCAGGAGGATTTCGGACGGCCTGCATTCTCCGCTCTTTATGTGCTTGACAAGAATCTCAGTGAGCGAGTGGGTCTTGCCCGACCCTGCACCGGCGTTGATATAATGGATGTTTCTCATACGCTTCGTTCCTTTAAGATGTAATTCTTGTGTCCGTAAGCTTCCGCCTTGAGGTTGTTATAATGATAGTCTTTGCCGAGGGGAAAGAACAGGGGGCCCTGGCAATTGAGGAAGGCTTTCATATATTCCGAAGTCCGTTCATCGATTTGAGGATCGAGAGGCATTTTCTCGGCCATCTCCACAACGCCTCGGGTGAGCTGCCAGCGGCGGAATTCGTAAGACCTAACGGCCTTGGCGTAGACCTCGCTGCAAATGGATGCCGAACTTTCAGGCTCTATGCCATCCAGCACCTCGGCGTTTTGCCATCCTCGGAAGATTATGTCTCTGGTTTCGATTTTCTTCTCAGGAATCAGATAGTAGCCGCCGCCGATTATTTTCTTTTCCGGATATGAGGTCTCAACCACCTTTCTGTAGAGCGCAAGCTGCAGGTCGGTTTTGTCTTTGATTTTCTGCCGATATTTCGAGGACGAGCTCCATTTCAGGTCAATCAGTACGAGCTCCCCGCGTCCGTTCTCAATCAGCAGGTCTATCTTGGCGTTGAACAGACCTATGGTCTTTCCGTCATAGATGCTTCCCGGCTCATTGATTGTAGGAAGAGTGGCTGTCACTTCAAGTTCCGTTCCGAAGACCTTGAATCCGTTTTGCCCGATTTGGCGGAACAGAGATATCGCGCTTTCGGTCAGCTTGCGGCAGAAGCCGTCGTATGTCCAGCGGTCTTCGAGGAGCAGAAGTCCGTTTGCGCTGATTTCGTCTTCGACCAGTGCTTCAATATCCTTATAGTCGAAATCCGAGCGCCCCGTATCCTTGTTGATGGTAGCCATCCTGCTGATGACGGCGTGGGCTACATTCCCCTGCACTGTCTTGAGGTCACTTTCTATGCTGCGGTCTTTCAGTCCTATTATGTAGTCCATGACATAGTCGAAAGGCCGTTGAATCAGGCAGTCCACACTGGAATAGCTTTCGCCTTTCTCTCTCGGAACAATTTCAAGCCCTTTCTCCAGGTGAAATTCCAAGACTGGTCCGGGAAGCTGCTTGAACAGAAGGGATTCGCCCTGTGGCGGCTGCATGGCCGTTGTGTCTTTCAGATTCTTGAGAGCCTTGATTTCAGTGACGACAGGGTTTTCGTCCAGGCGTGCGCCGCAGGCTGTGGACGAAACGACCAGGTCGGCAGTCCCTTTTACTAGAAGCAGCGCCGCCTTTGCCGCGAGATTTTCCGCCTTGGCAAGAATCTCTCTGTCAGGAATCTCGACGCCGCTGTCCTTCAGGGCGGCAGCTTCCTCTTCCCCGAGGAAATTGTAGGGGTATTTCAATCCTTTCTCCGCGTTGCAGTCAAGCCATACAAGGTGGTCAGGCCCTTCGGCGATGGCGCGGATATCCCTGATGGTGTCGGGTGAGCCGAGCTCCGCTTTGGCATCGGGAAAGTTCCCCGGAGAGTACATGGCGTTCGCCCAGTTGCTCAATGTGGTATGGTCGACGGTGTTACCGGCGTCCTCTAGAAGAGCTTCGAACAAATCACATAATCCGGCCAGAAGCTTAAGCTGGCTTTCGAGCGTGTCTTCCGTCACTTTTCCGGTTATTGCTCCGGCATATTTCAAGCTCCATTTTCCGAGTTCCTCCATGACCGCCCTGAGTTCGGAGGTCTTCGCCCCTTCCAGCTGCTTCTCCGCCGTATTCGAAGCGAGCCCGGAAAGCAGATTGAGGAGCGCAGGTGGAATCTTTTTTCCGCCCTCATCGGCCTTATTCAGCTTGTCCGACCACGACTGCCCGAATCCTCCTTCCTTTTTGAGTTGTTGCAAAAGGTCGTTGCGAATCACGGAAGGCACGGGGTTGACGGGGCAGTTCAGGAAGTCGAGAAGGTTGCGGAGGTCGACGGGTCGCTTGAACAGGTTGAGCACGAACTTGAAAAGTTGTATGGCGGGAGGATTGCTGTCAGTGAATTCGGAATGTACCAGCGGCTTGTCCTCGGCGCGTAGAATGTCGTTGAACGCCTTGTTGTCGCGATTGACTAGAAGCGTGCCTGCGTCGAATGTCTGTCGCGCGGCCCAGCGGTAAGCATCTTCCCTGTCGGCGCAAGACAGGATTCTGATGTCGTCAATTTTCGGGCGGAGGTCGATTTCTTCGAAGTCTGCGTACGTTATTTCCGCACCGGAGGCCTCCAGAGCTTCTCTGATAAGTTTACTGACAGCGTCGCGAGGAATCCTGACTTCCACTGTCCAGCCCTTGAGCTCATCTTTTGCTTCAGAGAGCAGCCTCCAGCGGTCTGGTTCGTCCATGCAGTTGAATTCGGCCTCTATGGAAGCAATGTCGCGTAATTTGGATTCTTCGCTGCTGATTTCAGCCTTCCACCCGGCAAGAACAAGGGAGTCTCTCCATTTGAGGAGTTCCGAGGCCGTTCCAAGGCCGTCTTTTTCAAATGATTCCTTGAAGAAGGGCCGGGCGCCTCTCTTCAGAAGTCTCTTTATAGCCTTATAGTAGGCGACTTTCCGTTCCGCGGTGGAGACTGTCGGGGCGGACATGCCCGCTCTGAGCTCCATCTCTTCGAGAAGGCCCGAACTGCCTGTATGGATTTCTCCGAAGCGGACATCTCCGTTTGATGTGTAGACGTCTCCGGCGAAATATGGACTGTAGACGATTTTCATTGATGTCAGGTTTTCAAATACTATTTATATTTGTATCAGTATGGCTATATTTTATCATGGTTCTCCGGCCCTGTTCAACGCGTTCGATCTTTCACATGTTCTGGAGGGTGACGGGAAAGTGAAATTCGGCTTTGGTGTCTATTTCAGTTCTGTGTACCGTTCTGCTGCACATTATTCTGCGGCTGGCATGCAGGTCTTCGAAGGTTATGTGTATACGGTCGAGATACCTGACTTCCATGCCGACAATCACATTGATTTCAAACAGCCGGTTCATCCGGCGATTCTGGAGCGTGCGGTTCGGGTTTTGGCTGCGAAGGGCTATCCGTCCGACATTCCGGAATCCATTACGGCCGATGGCAAACTGTTCCGCAAGCATCTTGTCAAACTCTTTTCCGGGAAGATTGACCTAGCGGGAGAGAAGGCGGCTTCCGAGTTCCTCGACGGCATCGGCGTTGATTATGCGTGCTGGCCCTATAATTGGAAGAATCCGTCACTCGGAACCAACTGCGCCGTCTTCAATACTGATAAAATCAGCATCGTCAGAGTTGATCATGTGCGGCTCGACGAGCGCCAGCAACTGATTCCCGGCTCCGAAATGCAGGTCGACCTGCCCGGTCAATCTTTATCCCCATAGGCGTTGTTGAGCCGCCTAGCTTCGTCGAACTTCTGTTTCATCGTAGGGTTCTTGTAAGTCAGCTTGCGAATCGTGAGCTCTTCGGCGTCCTGATTGGCGAGGCGCAGCTTGTTTTCTGAGTTCTGGAGGCTCTCCTTTACCTTTTGCATTTGTTTGATGGATGCGTCAATCTGTTTGATGGCCTCGCTAAACCTTTGCGCGGCCAAATCGTAGTGGTTCTTGAATTTGTTCTTGAAATCAAGCAGATTTTTCTCGAAGTTTGTCACGTCCACCTCGCGGCTCTGCGCCAGAATCAGCTCGCGCTTGTATTCCAGACTTTTCTTCGAGGTCTGCACGAGCAGCGTTATCAGCGGAATGAAGAACTGGGGGCGGATGACATACATTTTGTCGTAGCGGTAGGAGACGTCCACGATGCCGCCGTTGTAGAGCTCGCTGTCCGGTTCAAGCATGGAGACCAGCACTGCGAATTCGCAGTGCTTCTTCTTGCGATCCTCGTCGAGTTTCTTGAAGAAGTCTTCGTTCTTGTGCTTGGTTGAGGTGGAGTCGGATTCGTTCTTCATTTCGAACATTATGGAAATATATTCAAGATCATTGTCGAAGTCGCGGAAGATGAAGTCACCTTTGGTCCCTTCCCGAACATCGTTGTCCTTCTCGAAATAGGCGGAAGGCATCATCGGCCTCAACAGACTGTTGAACAGGGCGGAGCAGTGCGTTTCGAGGCTTTCGCCAATCATCTTGGTGCTCATTCTGGTCTTCATGTCCTTGTAGTAGTCGATCTGGTCCTGCTTCGCTTTGAGCTCGACTTCGTAGCGTTTCACAATCTCGTCAGCCTCGTTTTTAGCCTTTGCTTCAGCGATTTGGGCGTCGGTCTGAAGCTGCAGGATTTTCTTGTCCTTGTCCTGCAGGGCCTGCTGAAGCTTCTTCTGCTCCTCCATTACGGCGAGCTGTAGCTTGGCGTCTCCGTTCTTGATGGCGGAGTTGAGTTCGGCGATGATTCTGTCTTTCTCTGCGAGGACGGCGTCTTTCTTGCCGAGCTTTTCGGAGAATTCCTTTGCCGTTTTGGCGGCGGCCAGTTCCTGCTCGGTCTTCTGTTGCGCCTCCATGGCGCGCAGACGCTGTTCGACCTCGGCGTTGAATTCCGTGGTTCTCACTTGGCTTGCGATTGCCGCGTAGTCCGCTTCGTCTACTGTGAAGACGTTTCCGCACTTGGGGCACTGTAAAGTTTTCATAATTTCTCTTGCTGGTTATTGTTTTATCTTATTTCGTCATAGCGCAAATTTAAGGGTGATTTTTGACAACTGATGTCAATCATCAAAAAATAATCGATGTTTTTTGCTGAAACTTATCCACCCGTTTACCGTTCATCTTCTCTGGAAGACTTTTAGGTGATGAGCCTGAAACTGTGCGTCGGTCCGTTATCTGATGATGAAAAGAGTATCGGCCATGCTCCGGTACTTTTCCCCCTTGAACTCAAAGTCGACTTCTTTCAGAGATTGTCCGTCGAACCGGTCAAGGTAGCCGTTGACTTTCGGAGCAATAAGTTCGAATTGCTGCTTCATCTTCCAGGATTGTTCCGGGGCGACGGTGTCGGCAAGAATAAGGAACAGTCTGTTTTCGGCGCCAAAGCGCATTTCTCCCTGATTCGAGTAGAGCCAGGTCATCAGGTCGGAAGAGTCAGCCTGTGCTTCGGCAATAATCCGGTTACGTCGGTTCTCCAGTTCATCACTGTCAGGCCGGTCTTTTCCGAACTTTTTCTTCAGCATGAAATCGATGTAGCCTTTAGGAAAGAAACTTACTTTCAAATCCACAGGGATATCTCCGATGAAGAAATCCACGCCTTTGATTTCTCCCACGGCAGGTATCACCTTGGGGTGGCGTTTGAAGACGGATTCAATGATGTAGGAAGTCCAGTTGTTGTACCAGCTCGCCATCACATAGCGCCAGGCGTTGTCGGCGATTTCCGCTTGTCTGAGCATCACTTCGTCGAAGGAGCTGATGTTTTTCACGAAATGGCTTACCAGATACTTGTCCAGAGAGTTGTTCCTGTCGCCGCCCCAGTCGTATGATTGGACTTTGTGCAGGCCCTCTTTCAACTGGTCTTCGTCCACCCCTTTGAGATTATACCACTCATGGCTTTTTTCTTTGAGGTAATTGTCCAGAAGATTCATCGCGTCAGAACGTTGCTCGAGAAGTTCGAACAGTTCTTTCGTCTGGTCGCAGAGTCTTGAGGACTTGAGTGAGATTCCGCAGGTTTCGAGGAACTGGCGAATCTGCGGCTTTCTGCTGATAGCGCGCACCTTGAGCCATAAAATGCCATTTGGATTGTGATTGAAGGCGGACATGTTCTGAGCCTTGTAAGCTCTTTTCCATTTTTCGAAGTTCTCCATAAGAAAAAAGATTATTACGATGTACAAATTAAAAGTATCTCGCTGCTGCCGGCGACGCTGCCTTTTCCTCCCCGTCCGGCACTGTAGGTCTTGCGTTCTATCCTGACGTTCCGGTGGGGCTTTATCATTTCCACCAGCGTGTCTATGTCCGGGTGGCTCCGGTCGTTGTAGCTTACGAGCCAGGTTGGAACGGATTCGGCCGACTCGAAAAGTTTCCGGAGATTTATCAACGACTCTGCGTTCTTGTCGAACCCGCTGTACCTTTTCGGTTCATAGCGTTTTGTGCCGTTCACGAATTCCTTGTCTTTCCAATATTCAACGTAGGTCTCAAGCAGGTGGTAGAATGACTGGTAGTCGGCGTGGCTGCCGCAGTATGGCGGGTCAAAATAGACAAGGTCGATGCCGTGCAGCTGCGGAAGCAGGTCGAGGATGTTCTCATTGTAGCTTCGGTTTTCCTTGCCGTTGTCGAACACCGCAGCATTGTATGCTGGCAGAAGGTCCATAAAAATGTCTTTCAGCGGACGTATCAGGCTACGGTTGCGCCTTATGCGGGCAGGGTCGTTCGCGTAGGCGAGCGCCTGGGTGTGTGCGAAATGGCCCATCGTGACCTTTCTTGTCATGCTCCGGCACATTACCGCCAGCGCTATGGCCTGCTTGTAAGGGTTATCCAGCCGGGAGACATTGCTCCTGAAGCTGTCGGCGAAAGCGGCCTCTTCGGGCAGAAAAAACAGCCCGGAAAAAAGTTTTTCCATCAGGTTGAATTCTTCAGGATTGCTGTTGCCGGACATAAGGATGTCCACGTCTCCTGGCTCCAGCCTGTAGGACGGGTTCTCGACAAGCGCCTTTCCAATGAGATTGTTGAAATTCAGGAAGTCATTGGTGATTACCTGCTTGCCAAGCTGCTTGAACAAATAGGCTATTGATTGCGAGCCGGAGAATGCGTCCAAAACCGTGACGGCATCGTCGGGAATGAATTTGGCAATCCATCCCCGATGGACATATTTTGCTCCGAGGTATTGTGGCTCGGGGAATTTATAGTCCAGATATTTGCCGTCGTCAAAAAGCATACATACGCAAAATTACGCGATTTTCCTTACATTTCATAAGTACGGAAGGGCAGACGGGAAAGCTTTTCGTAGATTCTTTCCATGCATCCGAACCATCTCGTCAAATGCTCGGAGTCATCTTTGAGCAGCAGGGCTTCCCTGTCCATGTAAATTCGCTTGTTCACCTCAATCATTATTGATTTATAGCTGATTTTCTCCAGCGGTGCAGGTACGAGAGAATTGGAATACGGGAAATTCAAGGCGACAGAATATCCGCTGTCCCTGAATATGTTTTTCACAATGCTCACGACCGCGACATCGTAGGAACTGTCGTTATTGAAGCCTAAACAGATATCTGGTGACACGCCGTCTCTGTTGGTGAACGAGTGGCAATCGATTAGAATTGAACCGTCTTCGCTCAATTCCTCCGACAGTCTTTCGAGATGCTGCTTCCGCAGCCCCAGCAGAAAGGCCCTCGCATCTTCAGGAAGAGCCCCTCTTTTGTAGCCGTGGTATTCAGTGTATATTATTCCCTGGCCCGAGCTCTCCAGCAGGTCGTTATCAAGCCGCTCCGCGTCGCAGACAAAGCGGGAATAGCCGAATACCACGGGCACGACGTTGTCCCGCTCTGTAGCGAACAGGAAATCGGTGAACCAGTCAGTATATTTCCTGACAGCTTCATTGATGAAACCGGCATCCCTCGGCCACCTTCCGATTCGGGGGTCAAAAATTCCGTTGGCGGAACTGTGAGGAATGTTCAATACAAGTTTTCTCATGTGCCGGAGTTTTGAATTTTCCACAAGTCCAGGAGCCGGAACAGTTCGGATGCGGCGTTGTTTTCGAGTTCAAAATAAGTATCCTTGAATTCCTCATCCATGTCTGCGAGCGCCCTTAGTTCGTATCTCCACATCCGGAACCAGAACGCCTGGTTGGTCCAGACATCGAGTGCCCGTCCGATGAATCTCCGGTCAATGCAGTCGTCTTCAACGGGGAACAGATTGTTCGTGATATTGTTGAACGCCTCCCATTCGTGACATTCTATTTTCGTGCGGAAGTTCGGTTCGTCTACATCCCACGCATCTCTGTCCGGTCTGGCGGAGACAGCTTCGCTATATAGATTTTCCTTGAAGAAATCATACATTCCGAGCTCCACCATATATGCCCTGAACGCAAGGTTGTACTTTCTCCACGCGAATTCCACATAGGCGGCCATCTTCTTCCGGCCGTCCTCGTCCCTTGCCAGGGAGGTCATATATGACAGGACCGCGTCGAAAGGTTTACCGTCGGGTTTGTCCCTGAAGTATGCCCTGCTGTCGAAGCGGATTGGATACGCATTGTCCAGACCGCCGAAAATGATGTCGGCCAGCACCGGATGCGGCTCGCAACCATCGCAGCTGTCTACGTCGTAGGGCTTGTAATCGTCATACAGAGAGTCCAATATGATTTTGCACATCGATTCGGCCTCTCTGCGCATCAATTCAATCCTGTCGGGGTCTTTACTTTCCATAGCTCCTAAGTTTTATCAGAGCGACAAAGTTAGGGCGGAGTTTTGACAGTTAGTGACAATTCCTAACGCTTAAAAATTTTCAGATACATAAACCGTCTAGAAAAATTTTCGTATCTTGAATGTTAGCAAGCAAAAACATAATGCCAACAAATAAAAACGCACAGTTGCGCTATAGAATCCTAGACGAGTGCTTCCGGGATCGAACACATAAATATTTTATTGAAGACCTTGTAAATAAGGTTAATGAGGCCTTATATGACCTTTATGGCAATAGTAGCGTCAGTTTGCGCCAGATACGCGAGGATATCAAGAATATGCGAGAGCGACTTATGTACAACGCTCCGATTAAAGCATATCCATGCGAAGGCAAGAAGTGCTATTATAGATATGAAGATCCTGATTTTTCGATATTCAATAGTGATTTATCTTTGGAAGAATTAGAAAATCTGTCAAGAACAATCGAAATACTCGGGCGGTATGAGGGGCTTCCAGAGAATGCTTGGCTTTATGAAATGCTTCCTGTCCTCGAAGGTACATTCGGAATAAATCCAAACATCCGTAAAGTTGTCTGCCTTCAGCAGAACCGACAGTTGAGAGGATTGCAGTATCTTCCCAATCTTATCGATGCGGCGTCCAAGCACCAAGTTCTTGTGATTTATTATAGTCCTTTCATAGGAAATGCACGAGTTACCACTGTTCATCCATACTATTTGAAGCAGTACAACAGCCGTTGGTTTCTGTTCGGTTATGAGGAAGAGACGGGGCGTATCACGAACAAGGCTTTGGACAGGATAATCCGCTTTGAACCGTCAAATAATAAGTTTCGGATAAATACAAACATAGATTTTGAGCATTATTTTGATGATGTTGTTGGTGTGACGGTCCCTTCATCTGTAGCATCCGTTCATAAGCAGACTGTCAAGCTGCGTTTTACCGCTAGGCGCTTTCCGTATGTGGAGTCCAAGCCGCTTCACCATTCTCAACACACAATTGATTCGGGAGACCATGTTGTCTCGATAGAAGTATATCCGACCCTTGAGTTAGACCAGCAAATTCTTTCCTTTGGCGAGGACGTTGAAGTGCTTGAACCACAAGATTATCGAAATCATATAGAAGGAATAGTGCAAGAAATGGCGAAGAATTATTTTGTTGAGAAGAATGGCTGCACAGATGGTAAGTAGGTTTGCAGTTGAATAAATATAAAGTGAGGCCGTGACAAGTTTTCGGAACATGTTAGAGAAAGAGAATGTGATTACAGATGCCATCAAGGATTTTCTGAAGACCTTCGGAGAAAGTCCAGACAAGGCTCGGCTTGCCGCGATATATGTTATGTACGGCTATCATAGGCAGTATTCGCTTTCGGATGATTGCTTTATGTTTAATTCAGATGACGCTCTTTTGAACGATTTGCATAATGCCATCGCCGACAAGATAGGGGCAATGCCGATGAAAGACCTTTATCGGAAGTTGTCTTTGATCAGCTATGCAGATTACGAGGAGCTATATGTGCAAGTGCTCAATATATTGAGTGATATGACGTCTAGAATAGCTTCTAGACGTCAGGATTTCTATACCCCGAAAGAAATCAGTACTTTGATGGCTTATTTCGCCAACAAGACAGGATGTGAGTCCGTGTATGATCCTTTTTGCGGGACGGCTGCTATTGTTGGAGGTCTTCATGGAGAAAACAAGAATATCCATTTTGCTGGACAAGAGCTTGCTGAAGATATAGCCTTGGTAGCAAGAGTGAATCTGGAGGCTGTCAATGGTGTGTACGGCAATATTGTATGTGCCGATTCTGCCGCTGTCTGGAATTGTGAAAAATTCGACGCTGTTATGTCGTGTCCCCCTTTTGATAAGTTTAAAGGAGAGGTTAAAGTAAATGAGATCCGATGCAAAGACTACAATGAAGCTTTGCTAGCACGTGCTTTGGAAATCAACCATGCTCGATTGGTGATAACAGTCGCACCTATGCGGTTCTGTTATTCTGGAGCAAAAGGAACTAGTACGTTTGATATGAGAGAATATCTTGTTGAGCAGAACTATCTTGATATGGTTATAGCTTTGCCTACAGATATATTTTATGGGACAAGTGTACCTTGCGTTCTTGTCGTGTGCAGGACAGATAGATTTAAAGACGCATCGGTAAAATTCGTGAATGCCGAGAAGTACTTTTTCGAAAAAGAGAAACGGGACAAACGTTTTGATGTGGACAGGTTTATTGCAATGTTGGAGTCGGAGGGAAGTAGTGACTTCAGAGAGGTGGAGAGAAAAAGACTGGCTGACTTTGACTTCAATCTGATACCGTATCTTTATGTGATTGAAAAGCCGGATATTCTGCCTGGACAGAGAGTCGTGTCTCTCGCTAGTCTTGTTTCCGTGGTAAAACCGGATGAGTTTTCGGAGTCCGCCCCAGAATTGCCTTCGAGCATATTCAGCGATGATTTCATGACAGTCCTGGAGAATAAAAATAATGTGCTAGCTTCGGGAGAGGGAAAGAAAAAGATAGGGATGAAGACTTATTCTTCAGGCGGAAACATCCTGGCTGTCTATAATCCGCCGTTCTCAAATTTTAGTTATTCGCTTCATACGGATAGAGTTCCTTTCTCATGTCGTTCTGCCATACAGGTCTATCGAGTGAAGGATAGTGTTGTTACTCCGGAGTATCTTGTTTTCGCTTTGTTGAATAACACAGTTTTCCGTAGGAAAGGGCTGCCGTTCGACAGTTGTATGAATCTGCCGTTGGTAATCGAGGCGAGTCTTGAAGACCAGATTCGGACAGTCCAATGCCGAATTAATGAATATTACACCGACAAGGAACAGGAGGACAAGGTGAGACAGGAAAGATTGGGGCGAAAAAAGGTGGTGTCCGATCTCGAGCATGTGCTAGCTCCGACCCAGTTTAAGATATATCGGATTATAAGAGGTCTTGAGAAATCCGCTTTAGGCTCTGGCCTGTCTTCGTCAATCAAAGCGTTGCGGGATAATATTGATTATTTAAGCAGGATGATTCAGTTTGCAAACGCTGATACGGTATATGAGCCTCGACCTTTGGTTCAAGGTGATATAGCGGATTTTATCGAACAATATGCTGATAGTTGGAGAAACTATGGCAGCGGTTATTTTGACCTTCAAATTGATAACGGCCTCCATGCATCGGTATTTGTGGCTTTTGATAAAATGCAGATGACAGTCATGCTTGATACGATATTGGATAATGCGGGACGTCATAGTTTTCATAAGAATAATAAATATACAGACAATAACATTGTCTGTATAGAGGTCAATGTCGTAGAATATAAAGAGAAGAACTATGTGTTGATAAGGGTAGCGAATAATGGTAATCCATTTACTCAAGGGTTTACTGTTAAAGATTATATCAGACGAGGAAGATATGCGTCCGAAACTGGAAGGTCTGGACTTGGTGGTTATCATGTGGGGCAGATAGTCAAGAATCATAACGGGTATTTGAATGTTGGAAGCAATAAAATATGGAATGTTATGATTGACATACTACTTCCGATTGAAGGAGGAACTAACATTGATATGGTACAATATGAGGAAGAATGCATATAATGTCATCTGGGTTGATGATGAAATTGATTGCCTGCTGGATGACAGTATCAAGGAAACGTTTAGAGACAAGAACTTTGAAATTATTCCAGCCCATAACGGGATGGAACTTGAAAATATATTGAGACAAGGCAAGAATCAGGTGGATGCCGTGATTGTTGATGCAAATTTTAGTGAAGCGGCGGACAACCCAAGAAACGAAAGAGATACTTCAGGTCTTGATTATGCTAGAGGCATTTATCGACAGATGCTCAATATGGAGATTCCATTTTTTCTTTTCACAGGCAGACGGTACGAGATGCTGCAGGAAAGGTATGCTGACAATCCTGGAATCTTGGAGGACTTCCCATATTATAGCAAAACAATTGATGCTGACTTTGATAGACTGCTCGATGATATCAGGAAAAAGATTGAGAGTGACCAGTCCCCGGGAGTTGTTATAAGAAAGCGGTTCGGGGAAGAACTTAAGGCGGCGGGATTGATACCAAATGCGGATGATTTTGTATATGAGTTTTTGGTTCGGGATTATTGTGGAACCTTGTCCGAGCCTGGCTCATCTTTCATTACGCCTCCATTCAATATAATACGGGGTTTCCTTGAACAACTCTTCTGTAAGTGCGCAAATTTGGGCTTAATTCCTCCAATCAGCAACGACATGACAGGCACGGCCAATTATCTCTTTAAGGGAGAGTATCAAAGACTGAATCAATGTCATTATAAGAAAGTAGCTGACATCATTCCTAAACCGTTGGCTTCAATGTTGTTGCAGATTGTCCGTATTGTTCAGGATGGGTCGCATAATAAAGATGGTTTGGAATTGAGAGTCCAAGAATATTATAATATAACTCAAGATACTTTATTCCTCAAGTCTATCGTTTACGTTTTGATAGATACATTGAAGTGGTTCTATTCTGTGGTATCGGAACGAGAAAGCGTAAATGAGAGTTCAAGCGAATTATGGACTAATGAGTAAGCGGATAATTCTAAAATCATATTAATATGCAGAGATGGATAATATCAGCGAATGGCCACATATATAATCATGCGGCAGCTTTTGCAAGGTTTGGATATATAGATTGGAAGCAGAGGGCCAAATATGCTGTAGGGGACGAAGTCTATATTTATTGTACAAAACCGTATCAAAGAATAATGTATAAAACAGTAGTTGAATTCGAATCACTTCCGTTTGAGCGTTGTACCGATGATAGGGACTTTTGGTATGATACGACAATATACGAGAATGGGCGTTCGGGGAGGTATGCGAGATTGAAATTAATAGCACAAGCAGATGATGATAACCTATCATTGGAATTTCTGTGCAAGAACGGCCTTAATGCTGCCCCGCAGGGGCCGGTTAAGGTGTCAGAGGAATTGTCAAGGTATCTTGATAGATTTCTAAATGATTATCAGCCTGGCGAGATATTTAGTTTAGATTTGCCGGAGGCTTGCTATGAGGGCGTAAAATATCAGATTGCAGTTAATCGTTATGAAAGGAGTTCAGTGGCTAGGCGGAAGTGCATAGAAGCTCATGGTGCTCGGTGCTCTGTATGCGGCCTTGATTTTGAGGAGCGGTATGGTGATTTAGGGAAAGGATTTATACATATTCATCATATCGTGCCGCTATCTTCAATAGGGCAGAGTTATAAAGTGGATTATGCAAAAGATTTAATTCCTGTCTGCCCTAATTGCCACTATATGTTGCATCGAGGGCAGAATGGAAAAGTTTTGACGGTGGAAGAGCTTAAAAAGATTATGAAGCGAAAGGAATGAGGTGCCTGAATGTTCTATTCTTTAATGCATCAGAGGCCGGACGACAAATGCCACTCTCCAAGATTGCGGAGAAAAAGACAGGTCTTTGTCAATATACAGAGATACATAAAATCCCAGTGGGGGGGGTGAAATCACTCATCGGGATTTTATCGTCCGCAATACGCACCATCGCAGTTCAGTTCAGATGATGTCCATATCTTATTGGCAAGTTGCTGCTTGTTAATTTGATCAATTTTGAATTGAACTTCAGCAGAGCCCAGTAAAAAGCATAAAAGTTTTGAGAAAAAGTTAGGTGATTGCATAAATAAAATAATCGCAACACCAAGTTGCGATATTGTCAATGAGCCGGAGGATTTTATCGAACCTACTACTATTTTAATTGTTAAACTTTATAATCTGTCCGAAATTTTACCGGGCAACAATGATTTTAGCTTGCTTTAAATGTGATTATCGGAGGATGAAGGTATAAAATAGTAAATAGAATTCAACATTTATTGAGCAGATAGTAAGAATTTTATTTGCTTTTGTTAATGGGGCAGTAATGAAAGCGACCAATTTGTCATCGTAGTTGTGTTTTGAATGGCCCGATTTTTGCATTCTATACGCGCCGACGCCACGTTTGGCTCGCTTTTTTATAAAAGCGTTTGTAAGCAAAATGAGATAAAGATAAAGGATTTATCCGCAGTGGCTGGAGAGGGAGGCAACTCCTGGGTGCTGACTATTTCTCCGCGGCCCGACAGCCTGGCAGTCAGGTACTGAAAGGCAATCGATCATTAAAAGCGAGAGCTTACACTTCCTTGTACGTGGCGTTTTTATTTTTCTGCAGGCATGAAGGAATTCAGGACTTTCAGTGACTTCGTCACGGACAACATCATCATTGATATTCTCGCCCGCGAGCGCGGAAAGTATGCGCAGAAGAATGGTCGGAGGAAAGAGAATCTGACGCCGATGTATGTCGATGAGCTCAAGCCGATAATGCCGCCCCGGAAGATATGGGTGAACCCCGGTAGAGCCTTCCGTCCCCGCAAGCCCGCCGCTGGACTGCATGGCCTGAGCAGCTGGACCTACCCCAAGCGTCTGGCAACGGCCCGTGTCAAGAGAACCATACTCAAATATCGTGGCGAGGGCACTGACGAACCGTGGCTTGAGAGGCTGAATGCTTTCATAGGCCGAATTCATAGGATAGCCCGCGGCGAAGTGGGGGATTTCAAGATGGAAACTCCTTCGATACACCGCATGTTCAAGGAATATGACGGCGAGAAATACGTCTACCGGCCTATATCAGTCTACTCCTCGCTCGAGACGAAGGTCGTCATCGCTCTAGTCTACAGGTATTTGCTGACTTATTTCGACTGCTTCTTCCACAAGGACATGTACTTCTCCCGCGCTCCGAGGAGGCAGAGTGATGGTAGATGCCAGGTCCCGAATTATCTTGACGCTGTCAGGGCGGTCATCGCTTATCGCCGGAAGCACGACAGGGAGAATGTCTACGTCGGCGAGTGCGACATCCAGAAATTTTACGACATCTTCAACCACGACGATGTGATGGCCTGTTTCGATGACCTTTTCGCTGCCGCCGTTGCAAAATATGAGGTCGGGCCAGATACTTTCTCCCCGGTGCGCAAGCTGGTCAAGGCGTATCTTGACTCGTTCGACTATTACCGCGATGTGATGTCGTTGAACGAAAATCCGGACTATTGGAGGGAGGAGAAGGCCCGCTGGCGCACGGAAGAAGACTCCGATCCGAAATGCGGGTTCAAATGGGTGAGCGACAAGGCTTTCATCGACTCTGGCTGCTATGACTCTGAATCGCTGGAGAGGGCGAAACGCGGCGGGAAGCCGGGCATTCCCCAGGGCGGGGCGCTGTCGGGAATGATAGTCAACGTGGTGATGCGCTGCATCGACGGCTGTTTCCTTGATGAGCCGGATCCGGACCGCCTTTTCGTCCGATATTGCGATGACATAATGCTGATGCATACGGACGAGGAAAAGTGCGGGACGTACCTTGATGCCTACTACAATGCGCTCAAGGCCCATCGTCTGGTTCCGCACGAGTTGCACTATGTTTCGGAGTTCAAGAGCGGGGAGCGCAACAGACCGGATTTCTGGCATGCGAAATCCAAGAAAGTTTTCCGTTGGGGGCCTGGCGAGGGCAACGCCTCCGTTTGGGTGTCTTTCGTCGGCTATGAACTTAATCGCGACGGAAGTGTCAGGGTTCGTAAGAGCAAGACCGATGACGAGATGCGCAGGATAGCACGTATATACTACACCGTCATCAAGTCGCAGGATGTCAGCCTCGAATCCTTGGTGGAGAAGTTCGGGCGGGCTTCCGAGCACTGGGCGGACTACGAGCTGCTGACCAGTTCCCTTAGCTCTCTCAACCAGGCGAGACATATCGACAAGTATCTTTACCGTAAAGCGGCGCAGGCTGCAAGGAAAAAGCGAATCGCCATAACGAAAGAAGATCTGAGGAAGTCAATATGCGGCTATGAGAACCAGCTGATGCGCATAGCTTCAGAGTAACTTTCTTTTCCTGCCGCTGTGGCTAAATTGAAAAAGAAATCGTATCTTCACAAAGATTGATAACACTGCCGATATGCCACAGAACGCTCTTCCTTGGTTTCCGCTCACGGCGGATTACATAGACACCTACAACGACAGCGTCCTCAAATATTTGAGGGATGCGCTCCAGTCTTCACAGGATTCTGCAGAGGAGGACAGCTCCTATGCGACTACCAGGAGACTATTGGGCCAGAGGGCGGCTCAAGTTGCGGACGACGCCGTCAGGACGACCTTGGCAGATGCGCTTGCGCATCGGAAAGATGAGGCGACCTCCGCTGTGTTGGCAAGGGACATGAAAGTCGTCGCGACTGAAGCGCTAATCCGCTGCCGCGAGCATACAGACGCCCGCTGCGAGTTCAGGCTGCTTTGCTATTTTCTTGCCGTTTTATACCCGGAATGTGCGGATACTCTTTCGGAGATATTTTGTCGCTGCCTTCATGCCAAAGAAATCGGCTCCGTCGGCTATACCATAGACAATGTCATAGATTTCGAAGTTCTGTCATTTCTCAAGGCGATGGGCAACGCGGAAATGACCGTTTCGGAGGAAGACAGTTGGTTCGAAGGTCATGGAACTTTGAGGGTCAGTCCGGACGGGATAGCGGTCTATGACATGTCGCGCCGGTTCGTTCGGTTCAAGCCGTCCTCTTCGTTGAAGACAGTGCTTTCATCGTGCTTGGAAGGAATCGATGTTTTGGAAGACAAGCAGTCGGCCAGGCAGGGGTTCGACCTTGGCAGATATGTGCGTTCTTGTGAGAGTGTGGAGCCGGATGGCGCCGAACAGGCGGTGCTCAAGGATTACGCGAACGGAGACAGGCTTACGGTCAAGATAACGGGCAAGGGATATGATTCCCTGCTTGCGGTGAGCACCGATTCCGCATATAATCGTCTTGAGAGGAATATCCGCATTACTGGCGGAGGTGACAACGTGTGCGGCATCTACATGAACCATCTCGCGGAAGCTCTGTTCGTCGGCTCATGCATCAATGTCGAATATGACGAGACGCAGGACTGTTTCTCCATTGACGGCGCGATAATCGATTTCATTTACGAGAAATATTGGCTGGAGGATGAGGCTACCGGCAGTACCTACGAGAAGACCGATGCGATTCTTCTGTTTCCTGCGCGAGGCCAGATAATGAACACCTGGCTGACACGGGAAGGATTCCTCGTCAGGACGGGCTACGAAAACCTTCCGAGGAATTCTTTTAGAATCCTGGAGATTGTGGATTATGACTCCGACTCAAAATACATTCTTGCGAAGGTCTCCGATGAGGAGCTTATAGACGAACCCTTTGACTGTAATGAAGTCCGCCGTCGGTTCCTGAATGAGCTTAAAGGGTATTGTAATGCCAATGCCATAATGACTGCTCCTGAGCCGGAGAGGCCGGAGATTCGGACCATTGCCGCGCCGGACGTCGCTTTTATGCACCGTCTGCTTGCGTTGAAATGGAGGATAGCCTCTTCGAAACCTGTAGAGAAGATTGAAAGCCTTTCGCTGGCTGAGATTCTTGCAACCTTGTCAGGCGACCAGGAGGACAGGTGCTATTACGGTATTCTGCGAGGATATGTCGAGCGTACCATTCTTTTCGCGCGGAAGAAATTCGACAAATTGACTCCGCTGGATTCACAGGAATGTTCCCATTTCGCCGGAGCCGACCTCCTCGTGCGCCTGACGGATGTGCTCGGGAGCTATGGCGGTGACGACGAAGCGGATGCTTTGGTCAGCGGCCTGAAGGATGAAGACGAAACGGTCCACACGATTGCCGAGCTGGTGCAGGCTGCTAACCGGTTCAAAAGCATGCAGTCGCTGGAAAATCTCCGTGCTGACCTCCACCGCGAGATATGCGTGATGCTGGGTGTGTCTGACTCGATTGAGGCCGCCTCGGATGCCGGGGATGATGCGGATTTTCCCTTTCTGCCTGAAGGCGAGAACATTGAGCATAAGATGTCATGGGTGTATGACAACGAAACGGCGGAATTCAACGAGACTGCGCAGAGCGCAAAGTGCATGAAGACCATCTGCGCGTTCATGAACCGCTACAAGGAGCAGGGCGACAGCCATCTTTACATAGGGACCGACGAGAAGCGTCGAAGAATCAACGGATTCGACGCTGACATCAGCGCGCTGGTCGACAAAGGCGAGCTTGACGCATCCAAGGGGGATCTGGGCGACGCCTATTTGAGACATGTGATGGGCATGATTTCCAAGGCTTTTCCGGATACGTATCAGAATGTTTCCCCGGCCAGGGTCTGTGACGGCCGAGTGCTCGACTTGTGTGTGCATTCTGCCAGCGAGGGCGTGGTATATTTCCATGGAACGGCATATTATCGCCAGGGCTCCTCATCGAGACAGATGAATCCCGCGATAGCTGATGAAGTTTCCAACCGCAAACTGCTTATGCGCAGCGACCTTGCTGATAAAATCGAAAGTGTCAGGAAGGCTGTCAGCATGAAGCGCGCTGTGCTACTTGTCGGATACGACTCATCCAACAGCAACACGGAAGGCGTGGACCGCAAGTTGGAAGTTTTCGCATTTACCGATGACAAGAGGCTTGATTCCATCTGGGCCTTTGACCCGAAGGACAGGAAAAACAAAGTGTTCCGTCTCCGGCGCTGTGACGCCGTCAAGATTCTCGATGAAGGCTGGAAGAACGAGAATCTGCATCAAACCAGACCGCTGGATATTTTCGGCATTTCCGGAAATGAAGCCATTGAGGTATCAGTTGTCTTGAAGAACGTCATGGTCAAGAATCTCCTTACGGAAATGTATCCCGATGCCGCGGTCAGCCTGGAGCTGGTCGGTGACAGACAGTGGCGGTTGCACGCATTTCTGCGGAGCGACCGCTCTTTGGAGACTCTGTGCAGCTTCTGCCTTGCCTACGCTTCCGATCTTGATTTCAGCGGCTGCGAATTGTTGAAGCAGAGTCTCCGCGCGAGACTGGAGAGGCTGCTCGAGGAGTTGGTGTGAATTGCCCCCCCCTCCCGAGAATGATGTTTTCATAATTTGAACCAATCGTGCTAGGAGGAAGAGGATATTGTAAGTAATTTTTACCCCGAAATCCAAAGACGGTTCAAAATGAAGAAATTATTTTGTTTGTGCGCAGCAGGCATGATGGCCGCCACGGCGGCTTCTGCGGGGAACGGAGGCATAATCCTTCCCGATCTTCTCAAAGGTGATGTCGTTCTGCAGCAGCGGACGGATGCGCGGCTTTGGGGGAAGGCCGCCCCGGGAGCTGAGCTCAAGGTGCTTACGTCATGGAACGGGGCGGAATATGAGACCGTCGCCGGAGCCGACAGCCTGTGGTTCATCTCGGTGGCCACGCCGGAGGCGGGCTTCACGCCTTACGACATAACATTTTCCTGCGGCCCGGACAGGCTTGTTCTCGAGGACGTGCTGATAGGCGATGTATGGTTCTGTGGGGGACAGAGCAACATGGAAATGCCCCTCAAGGGCATGTTCGGCTGCTATGTGGAGGGTGCGGACGAAGCGATAGCGATGTCCGGCAGGAACAAGGGGCTGCGGTATGTGACGGTCGCGCGGCACAGGGCGACGGAGGAGGACAGCTCGTATTTCACCGAGGGGAGCTGGACGGCAAGCTCGCCCGCGACCGCAGCGGATTTCAGCGCCACGGCTTTCTTCTTCGGCGAAGCCCTGAGCGAAGCTCTCGGCATCCCCATAGGTCTGATCAGCTGCAGCTGGAGCGGGTCATTCATCGAGGACTGGATGAGCTCCGGACTTTTCGAAGAATATCCCGACCAGAAAGTCTTCGGGGCGGAATTCACCAAGGCTCCCACGAATTACTACTACGGCATGCTGAAGCCGGCGTCGAACTATACGGTAAAAGGCATGATATGGTACCAGGGCGAGTCGAATGTGGGCAGCCCCGACTATACCGAAAGGCTGGCAGCGGCGGTGGAGCTCTGGAAAAACGACTTCAGGCTCGAGAGTATGCCGTTCTACATTGTGGAGCTCGCGCCCTATCTGTACAACAACGGCTACGAAGAGCAGTGCCCCTACTTGAGGGAGCAGCAGTTCGAGGCCGGTCGGACAATACCCGATGCCGGAATGATTTCCACCTATGACCTTGCATACGATTATGAGACGACCATGATTCATCCGGCGAGGAAGAAGGAGGTCGGCCGCAGGCTCGCCTATATGGCGCTCAGCAAGGCATACGGCTTCGGCAATCCTGTCGAGGGCCCCGTCTACAAGTCCATGAGCGTTGAGGGCTCCGAGCTGACCGTTAGGTTCGACAACGCCGACAACGGTTTCCGCGTCGCGGGCCCCCTGAAGGGCTTTGAGCTTGCCGGGGCCGACAAGGTGTTCCATCCTGCCGACGCCAAGGTGGTGATGAAGTTCGGCCGAGGCCCCGACGGCGGCTTCATGGTCAAGGTGACGTCCGACGAAGTCCCCGAGCCGGTGGCTGTCAGATACTGCTTCCGCGATTTCCTCATCGGCAACCTTTATAATGTCGAAGGCTGGCCTGCGGTTCCTTTCAGAAGCGACAACTGGTAAACGATGTATATGATGAAAAAGATGGTTCTCTCTGCCGTGCTGCTTTGCGCGCTCGCCCCTCTTTTCGCCCAGGGGCCCATGCAGAATCTTCCGAAAATGAGCGAAAGCGTCCTCAAGGAGACCATGGTCTATTCCGTAAAGGACGGCCAGGAGCTGCTGATGGACAAATATGTCGACCCTGCGGTACCGTATGACGGTGACAGGCCGGTGCTTATCTATGCCTTCGGCGGAGGCTTCGCGATGGGAAGCAGGTCATCCGCATTCCAGATACCATATTACAAGCACTTTGTGGACAGGGGCTTCGTCGTGCTGGCGATCGACTACCGGCTCGGGGTGAAGGCGCCGGAAGGCGGCAAGGTTGAGGACCTCCCCGTGCCGGAAGGCTACGAGACAAGGTTCGACTATGCGGTGCGCATAGCCTGCGAGGACATGATAGACGCTACGGCCTACGTTGTGGCTCATGCTGACGAATGGGGTGTCGACCCTACGAAAATCATACTTTCCGGCAGCAGCGCCGGAGCCATGACCAGCCTGAACGCGGCCTACGAGGTCGCCGGCGAGAGGGAATTCGCTTCCAGGCTTCCGGAAGATTTCAACTACGGCGGGGTCATTTCTCTTGCAGGGTGCATATATGTGCCCGAGACGGAGCCTGTCTGGAAGAAGACGCCATGCCCCATACTCTTCTTCCATGGTTCCGACGACCCGACCGTACCTTTCAATACCAGGCCGCAGGGCGGATGCTGGTGCTACGGTTCGAACTATCTGCATGAGCAGTTCACCGAGCTGGGCTTCTCACACTGGCTCTACGAGGAGACGGGCTCGGACCACATCATAGCCATGACTCCTCTAGCGAGGAACTACAATGAGATAGACACTTTCATCGACAAGTTCGTGATGAAAGGGATGAAACTGACGGTTCATACCGTTTTTACCGCCGAGCCTCCCGCGACCGACGAGACTGTCGGTTTCAGGATTTTCGATTAGTGTATTTCTTCTGTTGGACGGCCTGCCCGGGAGGGCGGGCCTTTTTTTTGTCTTTAATTAAACATTTTATTAAATATTGAGCCGATAGTGATTTTCATTTTGAAATATCCCTTATTTAATAAATGTTGCAGGCTTTGAAAATATAGTATTAATAAAATTCTTTTAGCATTCTGCATATTGCGCACTGATTCTAACGAAATCAGAGGGCAATATGAAAAATCTAATCTATGTTCTTGCTTTGGGGATGTCTGCCTTCGTGACAGTGCCCCTGTCCGGGCAATCGCCCCCCATCCGGGGCAGTGCCTCCGGAGATGAGGAGCGAGGCTCCGATTCTTCCGTATAGGAAAAGCGTGGCCGAGCGTATGTGCTTCACTGCATACGCGGAAGCCAACACCCATGTCGAAAAGACGGATGTCGTCTTCATCGGTGATTCCATAACCGATCTGTGGTATGGCGCCGACCCGGAATTCTTCGACGACAACGGTTTCATAGGCCGCGGAATCGGCGGCCAGACCTCGATAGGCGTACTCGCCCGATTCAGGCAGGACGCCGTCAGCCTGCATCCGAAGGTAGTGGTCATTCTGGCCGGCATAAACGATATTGCCGGCAATGACGGCGAAATCCCTGTCGAAAATACAATCGACAATCTTGCGGCCATGTGCGACATCGCCAGGGCCAACGGAATCGTACCCTTATTGTGCTCCCTCACCCCGTGCAGCCGCTTCTATTGGGCTCCCGACGCCAATCCGGCCCCCGAAGTGGCCAGAGTCAACGAGCTGATGAGGCTCTGGGCCGAGAGCGCGGGGGTGCGCTATGTCGACTATTGGTCGGAGATGGCCGGCCCTGAAGGCGGCATGAAGGAAGGATATTCCAAGGACGGCTGCCATCCCACCGCCGAAGGCTATGCGGTGATGGAGGAAATAATCATGCAACATATATCCACAATCATCTAAAGACCGACATATGAAAAAGTACGCACTCATCATTTTCTCATTTGTCCTTATGCTCGCCCCGTGTCCGTTATGGAGCGCGGGCGCCCAGGACAGGTCAGTGAAGGTCACTGTCGATGATGAGCTCGGGCCCCTGGCCGGAGTCTCCGTCCTTGTGAAAGGCACCATCAACGGCGGATCCACTGACGCGGACGGAGTCGTCACGATCGAAGGCATCGACGAATCGTCCGTGCTGGTAGTCTCATGCATAGGCTATGCGACGCAGGAAATCACGGTCGGCGACAGGGCTGAAATCGAAGTTACCCTTTCGGAGGATTCGATGCAGCTTGACGATATCGTCGTCGTGGGTTACGGCACCCAGAAGAAGGAGTCGCTGACCAGCGCCATTTCTTCCGTCAGGGCCGAAGACGTGACCAAGACAAAGCAGAACAATGTCGTGACATCGCTTCAGGGAAAGGTTCCCGGACTGCTCATACGCCAGTCGGGCGGCACTCCCGGAAGTTTTGCGGCTGACATAAGCCTCCGAGGCTACGGCACTCCCATCATCGTGATTGACGGAGTCGTCAGAAGCGATACCTACAGCAATTCCAACAAGGGAATCTCGACCGACCTCGAGTTCTCCCAGTTGAACCCCGAGGACATCGAGAGCATTTCCGTGCTGAAGGACGCCTCCGCCTCCATTTATGGTATGGGTGCCGGCAACGGCGTAATCATGATCACCACCAAGAAAGGCTCGGCGGGCGGCAAGCCGTCGGTATATTATTCCAACGTCTTCTCCCTCGGAAATCCCAAGATGCCGAAGGAGGTGGGAATCGTGGACTACATGAAGATGTCCAACGAGATGGCCGACGTGGCCAAGTTCACCCGCCCCTACACCGATGAGCAGATTGAAGAGTATGCCAACGGCACGAAGCAGGGCTTCAGCTGGTGGGATGCGGCCATGAGGAAGTTCTCGTTCTCCCAGACCCACAACGTTTCCGTCAGAGGCGGCTCCGACTTCATGACATACTTCCTTTCCGGAAGCTTCAACAACGACAGGAGCATCTACCGTTCCGACAACAACTTCAAGTACAGGAGGTTCACGCTGCGCGGAAACTTCACCTTCAATCTCGCCGAGGGGCTTACCATGGACTATCAGACCTCGTTCAGATCCACGTTCTCGGCGGATCCGGCCAACGATGACGTATATAACGAGAAGTCTGCGATGCTCTTCAACTATATAGCGTTCTCGGACCGTCTCACCCCGGCCACCGTGAAGGACAATCCGAACCATTATACCTACCAGGGGCAGTCTCCGACCGAGAATCCCATAGCCATGATGAACCACGACCTCAACTATACGGACAAGCGCGGGCGCGCGTTCACCAATACGGTCAATCTCCGCTACAAGGCGCCGTTCCTCAAGGGGCTGGAGCTGTTCGCCCAGGGAGCGTACGACTTCTATTACGACGGGAACTACACCAAGAAGACCATCTACCCTCTCTATGACTACGAGACGGACGAGGTGATGGGTTATGGCGGCGACGAGAACTCCTACAGGGAGACCATCAGGGAGCGCGAGCGCCTCTACGGACGCGTGCAGGCCAACTACAACGCTTCCTTCGGCAAGCATGACGTGGCCGCGATGCTGGCGGCCGAGGTCACCAGGATGGACGTGCGCAATATGATGGCCAAGCGCCTGTATGGCGACATCTTCACGCATCCGACCATCAGCAGCGGTCTCGAAAGCACCGCCTCCAACTCCGGAACGCGCACTTCCACCGCCACAGCAGGCTATCTGGGACGCGTGAATTACGAATACGACAACAGGTACCTGGTCGAGGTGATGGCCAGATATGACGGAACCTACATCTACCAGCGCGGACACCGCTGGGGCTTCTTCCCTTCATATTCGCTGGGATGGAGAATCTCGGAGGAACCGTTCATCAAGGAAAACATCCCCTGGCTCAGCAGCCTCAAGATACGCTGGTCCGACGGCAAGACCGGTCTGACCCAGGGACGGGCGTACGCCTATGAAAGCGGCTATGTGGCCGGCAACACCTACGTCTTCACACCCGGTTCCATGGTGCAGGGATATGTGAACGACCAGATCGCCAACACCATCCTGACATGGGCTGACGTGCGTATGCAGGACATAGGAGTGGATTGGAATATCTTCAACGACATGTTCAGCGGTTCGTTCGACTATTTCTGGAGGACCACCAAGGGCATAGCCGGCACGAGCTCCGGCTCGACTCCCACGATTCTCGGCGCGACCGTGCCTCAGATCAACATCGATTCCAGGCTCAATGTCGGAATGGAGCTCACGCTCTCCCACAGGAACAAGGTGGGTGACTTCGACTATTACGTCACCCTCACGGGAACTCTCGCGAGAACCAAGAACCTCCATGTGGAGAGCCAGGCCACGACCCTCTATCCTTCGGCCCAGTCATACTGGGGAGGCGGATTCTCGTTCGGCTCGCCGGGCGCAAGCTCGCAGAACAGGTGGACCGACTACCACGCCTTGTGGTACTACGGACTTGCAGGAGGACGCTTCGGGAGCTGGGAGGAAATCTATGATTCGGACGTGAAGTACGATGCCAACGCTGGCATGCAGACCACCGTCATCGGTCAGTACAAGCTCCTTGACACCAACCAGGATGGCTATATCTCGGGTGCCGACGTGCTGTACAAATGGGGAGAGAGAAACCCTCCTCTCCAGTTCGGCCTCAACTTCGGCTTCACCTGGAAGAACCTGGATTTCAATATGGTATGGCAAGGGGCCACGATGAACTCCAAGATTATCTGGCTGCTCCACACCTTCGGGTTCGGCGGTTACAACAACATTTACGAGATGTATACCGACAGATGGCATGTGGCCGAGGAAGGTGCGGACCCCTACGACCCTGATACCGAGTGGATTCCCGGATACTGGCCCGCGCTCATGGATGCGTCCGACGCCAACAACTGGCGCCCTGGAATGTATGACGCACCTTCGGATTTCACCCAGATAGATGCGACCTATTTCCGTCTGAAGAGCTTCGAAATCGGCTATACGATTCCGAGAAAGGTGATGGAGAAGATAGGTCTGCGCTCCGCAAGGGTCTTCGTGGGCGGAACCAACTGGCTCACCATCTGCTCAGAGAAGATGCGCTTCTATGACCCCGAAGCTGCCGCTTCCATGCAGAGTAACACCATGCCTCTTATGAGAACGGTCAACTTTGGCCTCAGTGTGACATTCTAAACTGAAATACAATGAAAAGAATAGCATATATGATAATGGCGGCGATGCTTGCTGCGGCAAGCTTCTCGTCCTGCGAAAGTCTCTTCGACGGTCTCGAAGGCGACCTGACGAAGATGACGGGAGAAGATATTGCCTCCAGCGAGGCCGGTATCGAAATGCTTCTCGCCGAGGTCTATTCGTACATCCCGATGAACGAATTCGGATACGAGGACCAGTACACGATGAACGCCACAGACAGCCACGGAGGCGACTATGGCTTTGCGTCCAATCCCTACTACGGCATGTACGGCCTGCACGATTTCTGGGACTGGGCTGCCATACGCAGCATCAACTCTTTCATAGACGTCGTGAATAACGCCGTCGAGAGAGGAGTGATTGACACGGAGGCGAGAGACAGGTATGTGGCGGAGGCGAGGTTCGTCAGAGCCTATTGCTATTTCGTCATGGTGCGCTCCTACGGCGGTGTGCCCATAATCACCGAAGTCCTAGACAAGTATTATGACGGAGCGGGCAACGAACAGCTCTTCGCATTCGCCGAGCGCGCCACGGAGAAGGAAACCTGGGATTTCGTGCTCAGCGAGCTTGACGCCGCAGCCGCCGCCCTCGGAGAGAGCCCCGCTTCGGAATTCCGCGCGAGCAGGTATTCCGCGCTCGGACTCAAGGCAAGGGCCGCCCTTTACGCGGCTTCGGTCAGCAAGTACTGGGACAACCAGGGTGCGATAGACTCCAAGTACAAGGCGGTAGCTTCCAGGAAGACATATATGGAGGAGTCATATGCGTCCGAATACTACAGGCAGTGCATCAAGGCCTGTGAGGACATCATCACCAGCGGCAGGTTCTCCCTTTACGGAGCCAATCCCGGGAGTGTGGAGGAGGCCGTGCAGAATCTCGGAGACATGTTCCGCACCAAGCAGGACTGCGAGTATCTGTTCGGAAGGAGCCTCAACGACGGCGTGACTTCGTCAGGAAGCAACTACGATGTCTATAACAGCCCGGCGCAGACCGTATCCGGCAACAACAGCTGCGGCAAGTACTCCGTGACCATTGACTTCGTCGACAAGTTCGACTATTACACCGAGGACTTCGGCGCCACCGACGGGACGGTCAGGACGCGCAACGACGGACGGGAGGACGAATACTTCAGCGGCACCCCCTCCCGCTTCCCGGACGAATGGAAGAACATCGACTATATCAGATACGACAACGTCAGCGAGCCTTTCCTCGACAAGGATGCGCGCTTCCAGGCATGGATACTCTATCCCGACTGCTTCTTCCGCGGACAGACGATCAAGCTGCAGGGCGGACTGATACATACCGACGGAACGGTCAACATGTGGGTGGACGGCAGCGAGACCGTAGGTGACATTACCTATTATGCCTTCGGCGGGCCGACCGGAAACATCTCAGGCTTCTTCAACTACGAGAACAAGATGGCCGGAAATACCATAACCACGGGATTCGGCCTCAGGAAATTCCTGGACCCCACGACTTTCCAGCTTTATCACAAGACGTTCTGGTACGACATCCGCTATGCCGAGATTCTCCTGAGCTATTGCGAGGCCGTGGTGGAGAACGAAGAGAGCGGGAAGTACGGACAGGCGGCGGAATACCTCAACGACATCCGCCACAGGGCGGGCTACAGGGACGATGTCGAGCTCACATTGGAGAACGTGCTCCATCAGAGAGAACTCGAATTCGCGTTCGAGGGTGACCAGCTCTATACCCTGCATCGCCGCAGAGCCTTCTACAACCAGCGCACCGACGCCGCCGTGCTCGGCAGCAAACACGCGTTGACCCCGGTTCTGGACCTTTCCCAGGGCGAGCCCAAATACATCTTCGTCAGGTCGGTATTCTACGCGGAAGACCCCCAGGCCGGAGGCAAGGCCACCAATTACCATACGGACTATATCCAGTACTACATGAAGATTCCCGATTACGGAGTCAACGGATATGAACCCAATCCCGCCGACGAATAGCGGACGGACCATTGCAGACAAACTCCAAAAGCTGAATGATCATGAAAAAGTTATTATACATCTTTTCGCTGCTCGCGCTTGCGACATCCTGCGAACTCTTCGAGCTGGACAACTATGACGGCCCGGACGCGGCAATCTCCGGAAACATCATCGACGCCAAGACCGGAGAGAACCTCGCGGTGGAATGCAAGTTCGGCAACATGTTCGGAGGAGCCTATACCGGAGCTCCGACCGAAGGCTACTTCTCGGTATACCAGAAGGGCTGGGACTACGAGGCCGCCCAGTACTGGCATCTGAAGAACAACGGCACCTACAGGAACGCCCTCGTGTTCTCCGGGACCTACAGAATCGAAGCCACCGCGAACAATTTCTATCCTGTGACCAAAGACGACGTGGTCATCAATCCCGGGGAGAACGTCCTGGACTGGGAGGTGACCCCGTATGTACGCATCATCGACCCCGATGTGCAGCTCACGGCGGATGACAAGTTCGTGGCGACCTTCAAGTGCGAGTTCGGCGATCCCTCGCAGGCCAACAGGATAGTGAACGCGGTGCTCTGCTGCTATCCCGACACCTTTGTCGGAATGTACTGCAACTACTGCGACACCGATCCCGGAGCCAGCTCCACCGCGATTGTCGCCGACGGCGAGACCGTCAACACCCTGACCATCGACCCGAGCCTTCCGGATAATCAGGATGAATTCAAATATGACAATAAATATCACTATCTTAGAATCGCAGTGTGCGCCGAGGGAGACGGAGTCAACACCGGCCGCCACTATAATTATTCACATACATTCAAGATCAAACGATAACGTTTCTTTCTGATGATGGGACGGTTTATAAATTTTCTTGTAGTTTTGGGCCTGGCCTGCGCTTCGGCGCAGGCTCAGGATAAATCTGTGCCGGACTGGCCGGATTTCGGCCGTTACGAAGAATCCAACGCCAGTGTCGGGACAGGCGTCAGGGTAGTGCTGATGGGCGACTCCATAACCGACAACTGGGCGAAGGAGGATCCCGCCTATTTCGAGAAGAACGGTTTCGTCTGCCGCGGCATTTCGGGGCAGACCGCAAGCCAGATGCTGTGCAGGTTCTCCCAGGACGTGCTCGCCCTCGAGCCGGAAGCCGTGGTGATCATGGCCGGGACAAACGACCTGTGCCAGCAGATGGCGGGCATGGCATATTATCCCGAAAGGAATGTGTTCGGCAACATCAAGGCGATGTGCGAACTCGCCCTGTCGGAGAATATCGACGTCCTGCTGTGCTCCGTGACCCCCGTAGCGCACTATATGCCCATACCGGAACTTGACGCCGCCTCGGAGATCAGAAAGTTGAACGAAAGGCTCAGGGCATACGCCGAAACCCGGGAGAATGTGACCTGGGTCGACTACCATACGCCGCTCGCCGCAGATGACGGAGGGCTGTCCCCTGCGGAGTCATACGACGGGGTGCACCCCAAGATAAACGCATATTCCAGGATGGAGCGCATATTGAACGAGGCGCTCTCGGAGGTTCTCGGCGAGGACGGGTTCTATTCCATCCCTCAGGACGAAGCCGACAGAATGGCTGCGGAGCAGGATTCCGTGAGGAGGGCGAAGGGTCTGTTCATGAATTTCGACGAGGCTGTCGCGATGATGGACAGTCCGCGCAGTTTCACTGTCCCGCTATATGACGGGGATGCCCCGGGCAGTGAAGGTTGGACCCAGCCCGAAGTGACCGTCGAGTACATGTCCCCTTTCTGGAATGAAATGAACACCTGTGTGTACAATGTCAGCAGGCCTTCGATGGAAGTCTGGCTTCCGTTCCCCGGCACCGCTACAGGCGCCGCAGTCGTGGTATGTCCAGGGGGCGGCTTCCAGGCCCTTTCCTACAGTAATGAGGGCCCTGCCGTCGCAGAGTGGCTTTCACGCCACGGCATCGCCGCCTTCGTGCTCAAGTACCGCACCCCGTATACGGGTGACAATGTGGAGGATGTCCGCAGGATAGCCCTCAGCAACTATGGAGGCGAGCCGCGCACCGATGAAATCAAGGCCCTTGCCGCCGAGGCCGCCAAGGTCGCGGAGAGCCAGGGATATTCCGCCGACATGGCCGTTGCCGACGGTCGCCGGGCCATGGAGCTTATAAGGGAACGCGCCTCCGAATGGGGCGTGGACCCGGACAAGGTCGGGATGGTGGGTTTCTCGGCGGGCGGCGCATTGGTCAGCAGGATTGCTTTTGACCATACGGATGCCGACAGGCCCGACTTCATAGGTCTGGTCTACGGCGCGATGTACGGCGACGTGGCTGTCCCGGAAGACGCCATGCCGCTGTTCATGGCGGCCACCCAGTACGAGATTCCCGGGCCGAACATCGGTATATATACCGAATGGTGCAAGGCGCGCAAGACCGCTGAAATCCATTCGTTCCCCAATGCCCGCCACGGCTTCGGCTACAGAGGCAACGGCTCTCCCGAGGATGAGTGGATAGAACTGTTCCGCAACTTTCTCAAGAATACCGGCATCATAGGCAATTGACGACATTTTGCGTATATTGCGCCTTGATTTGATTTTAATCCGCACCGTTATGGGAAAATACCTTTTACTGCTGGTTTCTCTCCTGCTGGGCCTGCCGGCTCTCGGGCAGGAGCGGCAGGTCTCCCCGGAAATGAAATGCGAGGCGCCTGACGGAAGAGAAAGGCACACCGTGGCCGAAAAGATGTGCTACGACGCATACGTCGAGGCCAACAGGCATGTGGCCGCAGCCGACGTGGTCTTCACCGGCGATTCGATCACACAGTTCTGGTACTCAGCCGATCCTGACTTCTTCGAGAGCAACGGCTTCATCTGCAGGGGTATAGCCGCACAGACCTCCCTGGGCGTGCTCGCGCGGTTCCGCCAGGATGTGGTGGCTCTGAATCCCAAGGTAGCAGTGATTCTCGCCGGAATCAACGACATAGCCGGCAACGACGGAAAGATGGGCATGAACAACACTCTCGACAACCTTGCGGCCATGTGCGACATCGCCAGGGCCAACGGAATAGAGCCGCTGCTCTGCTCTCTCACTCCGTGCAGCCGTTTCTTCTGGGCTCCGGAGATGAAACCGGCGCCCGAGGTCGTGCGGATGAACGGCCTGATCAGGGCATACGCCGAAGAGGCCGGAGTGCGCTATGTCGACTATTGGTCGGAGATGGCCGGCCCGGAAGGCGGCATGAATCCGGGCTATTCGGAAGACGGCTGCCACCCCGTGGCGGCGGGCTACGCCGTCATGGAGAAGGTGATAATGGACCATCTCTCCCGGATGCTCAAATGAAAAAACGCCCTGCAGACATTCTGCGGGGCGTTTTCTTGTTCTCCTGCGGAGAGGACGAGATTCGAACTCGTGGTACGGTATAACCCGTACGCCGGTTTAGCAAACCGGTGGTTTCAGCCACTCACCCACCTCTCCAATCCTTCCCTTCTGGTTTCCAAACGGGAAGGCAAAGTTACAACAAAATCTTTGTTTTGCAATACTATTCCCCGGTGAGTATCCGGAAAATCTTGTTGCTCACGTCGCTGTTCTCCTGGGTTCCGGTGAATTCTCCGGAGCGGGGGCCGTAGGCGAACAGGGGCACCATGACGGGAGAGTGTCCGGACGAGGCGAACGTCCCCGAAGCGTATCCGTCGGAAGGGTTGCAGTGTCCTAGCGTTACGGCTCCGGTCTCATGGTCGGCGCTGATGATCACGAGGGTGTGGCCGTCCTGCTCCGCGAAGCGTATTGCGGCCTCCACCGCCTTGTCGAAGTCGAGCGTCTCGCGTACCATTCCCTTGAAGTTGTTGCCGTGCTCCTCCTTGTCGATTCGCGCGCCTTCGACCATCAGGAAGAAGCCTTTCCTGCCGCGCTCGGCGAGGTAGGATATCGCCATTTCGGTGGTGGCGGGGAGGTAGTCGCCGCGGTCTTCATACTGGACGCTTTCGGGCAGGTAGAGCAGCCTGTCGCTGTCTGCGATGTCCTCGTCGTCAGGAGAATAGACCACTTCGAATTCGGCTGAGATTGCATCGCGGGTCTTCAGCGACTGGTCCTGGAAGGTTTTCTGCGAGCCTGCGGAGGCGAAGGTCAGGCAGCTTTCCGCGAGATCCGCCCAGATTTCTGCGGTGGCGCCTCGGGCTCTCTGGTGGGCGAAGAAGGCAGCCGGAGTGGCTCCGTTGAGGTCGTCGGTGGAGAGCACCCCGCAGGCATAGCCCAGAGGGGCGAGCTTCTCGGGTAGGTTCATGATGGACACGGCGCTGGTGTCGACTCCGAGGTATCCGTTCTTCGTCTTCTGTCCGGTCGCGTAGGCGGTTCCCGATGCGGCGGAGTCGGTGGTGAAGTTGTCCGCCGACTGGGTGCGCACATAGCCCATGGTCTTGAGGTTGGTCATCGTGAGCTCTCCGCCGTTGGCGTACATCGCGGCGTTGACCGCGCCGGTGCCCATTCCGTCTCCGATGAGCAGGATGACGTTGCGCACCTTGGCCTTGCTTCCGTCATTCCTGAACGAGGGGGTGTAGGAACCCTGTTGCGTGACGTAGGTGTTGCCGGTGAAGGCTTTGATTTCGCGCTTGTCCTGGGCGTTTACGGCCAGGATGCCTGCCAGCAGCGCGATTAGCAGAAATGTGAATTTCTTCATGGCTGATATGAGGTTACTTTACTTCCAGTATTTTTCCGTTGTCGTGGACCACGGCTTCTTTCCAGATGTCGGTGTAGCCGGGCTGTGTCAGCCCTTCGGGTATGCCTTCGGAATATTCCGAATGCAGGAAGGAGCCGTCTTCGGCCTGGGCCTTGACGTTGCCGTCGATGAATTTCACGAGCAGCATCTCCTCGAGTGAGGTCCAGGCCTCGAACTGCCGCTGCGCCGTTGAGACGGAGAAATCCGTCAGCAGCTTCCTGGCCATGTCGGTCTTGCCGTTCTCCACGAGCAGGGCTGCGGCCTCATCGGTTTGCGGAACCAGGACCTCCATGTTCCGGAGTTCGAATTCGTCTGCGGCCTTCCTTACCACGGGGGCCATCTGGTCGTACATCCTGTAGCAGGCGTTGGCTATGCGGTTGCACATCCAGAACTGCGAGGTGGGGCTGTAGTGCAGCATGTCGCCGTTGCCGACTCTGAGGCATTCGGGAATTTCGGCGGTGCAGACGTAGACGGGGGTGAGATATGAGGTCGCGGCATCGTCGCAGCCGAACCAGATCAGAGCTCCGACCTCATCGGGCAGGTGGCCGCGCGACTGGGCGACGAACCAGAAACCTGTCTGCTGGGTCGCGATGGCGCGCTCGTTGGTGTAGGTCTTGCCTTCCCATTCGAACTCCATGGGCCTCCAGCGGTAGGGGAGTCCGTTTCCGCCTGCGCCGATGTCCTGGGTCATGTCCATGGGAGTCCCCTCGAAGTGGTCGCGCATCACGTCGGCCACGTCCTTCATGGTGATTTTGCGGGAGGGCTTCACGAACAGGGGCATCTCCCCGTCGAGGTCGTAGCCCATGGCGTATTCGAGCCATTCGGAGGCGGGGTGGGTGACTTCCCTGCCGTTCTTCTCGTAGGTGAAGCTGCCGTCGCAGAGTATGTTGAATGCGCTCCATGCCCGGGCGTCGCATCCTCTCGCGCCTCCGAAGGTCAGGGGGTTGTAGGCGTCGCGGAAGCTGAACTCGCTGTCCTTGCCGTCGAACCAGCCCTTTTCACGGGCGAAGCTGATCACGTCCGGCGCATAGAGGCAGTTCTCGGGGTCGTCGAGGGGGAAGGTGGTGATGCGCGCCTGGTTTGCGTGCGCGCAGATGTATCCGTCCGGAATCCTGCGGGCCACCCAGACTATGCCCTTGTTGCCGGGGCCCTTGCCCACGAGGTCCATTATCCAGGCCTCTTCTGTGTCGGCTATGGAGAAGGTCTCTCCGCTGGAGGGGTAGCCGTAGGTGTTGGCGAGTTCCACTATGGTCTCTATGGCTTCGCGTGCCGTTCTGGCGCGCTGCAGGGTCACGTAGATCAGCGAACCGTAGTCCATGATGCCTGCGGGGTCGGAAAGTTCCTCCGGGCCTCCCCAGGTGGTCTCCGCTATGATGAGCTGGTGCTCGTTCATGTTGCCCACGGTCTGGTATGTGACGGCCGCCTGGGCGATGCTTCCGAGCGGGCGCTGGGTGTCCCATTCGCGTATGCTCAGCATGCTTCCGGGGCCGAATGTGCCGGCGGGGGTGAAGTAGAGCTCGCCGTAGAGCGTATGGGAGTCGGCGGCATAGGAGATCATGCTTGAGCCGTCGGCGCTGGCTCCGGGAGTGACTATCACATTGGTGCAGGCGTCCGCGCGGTTCCCGGAAAGCAGGGCTGCGGCGACGAGCAGAGGCAGAATTTTTCTCATTTTATCTGATTTTGTTTAAATTTGCGGATTGTGAAGCACAAAGCTATGAAATTTTTTGCTATTACCATCCTGATGCTTTTCCCTCTTTGCCTGAACGCGCAGCAGCCGATGTCGCAGGAAGAGCAGGAGAAGCAGTTCCGTGAGGCGCTCGACGTCCAGATCGAGGAATATACGAAGCTCCTCGACCTCGAGTACTGGCAGGTGTTCTATCTGGATTCCATCATGACCCATGACTACGCGGCCATGCGCGAGGAGATTCAGGAGCTGTCCGCGGCCAAGGTGGGCAACGATGAGGCCTATATGCGCGTCCAGGACAAGTGGATGGAGCAGATGTACCAGTCCTACAAGAAGGTATTCACCGAAGAACAGTGGAACAAGTATCTCAAGGCGGGAGCCCAGAGGGACAAGAGGAACCGCGACAAGAGAGAAGCTAAAAGAATGCAGTAGACCATGAACAGAGAAGATATCGACAGAATATTCTCCGAACTCGGAGAGCTCAAGTGCCGCACGCAGAAGGAAGTTGAGGCGGCGAGGGTGCGTTTCCTCGGCAAGAAGGGTGAGGTGACGGCTCTTTTCGACGAGTTCCGCGATGTCAGCAAGGACATGAAGAAGGAGTTCGGACGTTCGCTCAACGAACTGAAGAAGGCCGTCCAGGACAAGTTGGAGGAGCTGCGCGGCTCGGTGGCCTCCGAGGAGACCGAAGCCGGCTCGTCCGCCGACCTTACGATGCCGGGCGACGATTTCGGCCTCGGCTCGCGCCACCCCGTGTCCATAGTCCGTCAGGAGATAGTCGAGATTTTCCGCAAGTTCGGCTATGATGTGGCCGAGGGGCCGGAGATAGAGGACGACTACCACGTGTTCGGCGCCCTCAATTTCCCCGACAACCATCCCGCCCGCGACATGCAGGACACTTTCTTCGTGTCTGTGGGGCATCCCAACCCCCTGCTGCTCCGCACCCATACGTCCAGCGTGCAGGTGCGCACCATGGAGAAGATGAATGTGCCCATACGTGTCGTGTGCCCCGGACGCGTGTTCCGCAACGAGGCCATCAGCGCGCGAGCGCACTGCATCTTCCATCAGATTGAGGGTCTGTATATCGACGAGAGCGTGACCTTCGCCGACCTCCGCCAGGCGATTCTGCTTTTCGCCAGGGAGATGTTCGGCCCCGAGACTCAGATCCGCATGAGACCTTCCTATTTCCCGTTCACCGAGCCTTCGGCCGAAGTCGACGTGAGCTGCAACATCTGCCACGGCAAGGGCTGCAACATCTGCAAGGGCACCGGCTGGCTTGAGATTCTCGGTTGCGGCATGGTCGATCCGAACGTGCTTGAAGCCAGCGGCATAGATTCGAAGAAGTACAGCGGCTTCGCTTTCGGAATGGGCCTGGAGCGTATCGCGATGCTCAAGTGGAGGGTCAACGACCTGCGCCATTATTTCGAAAACGACCTGCGTTTCCTCAAGGAGTTCGAGTCCGCACCGGAAGTATAATCCAAAGGGTCCCGCCGGATTGACGCGGCGGGCCCTGTGTTCTTGAAACCACGTTAAAAACAAGAAAATGTCAAAGTTCAGCACCAGATTCCTGGTGATGGCAGTCGTGTTCGCGGTCTGCCTCATCACATCCAATTTCTTTGTTCCAAGAGTGTGGCAGGTCGGAAACCTGCCGCTCCAGCTGTCGGCGGCGGTAGTGCTGTTTCCGATTTCCTATGTGATCAACGACTGTCTCACCGAAGTCTACGGCTACCGCAAGGCTAGGGCTGTGATATGGCTGGCTTTCGCGCTGAGCGCGTTCACGGCCCTGATGTCCGGCCTGGTCTGCCTTCTGCCCGAGCCTTTCGACGAGGGCTCGAAGCCCATGGCCACGAGCTTCGATTCGCTTTTTGCCATGGTTCCCCGCACCACGCTGGCCTCGCTTGCCGGCTTCATCAGCGGATCCACGGTCAACGCCTGGATTCTCAGCAGGATGAAGGTGGCGACCCGCGGCAGGTTCTTCGGGGTCAGGGCAGTGCTCTCCTCGGTCGGCGGCGAGCTGGTCGACTCCTGCATATTCTTTCCGGCCGTGTTCATAGGCATCATGCCCCTGGACGTGATTGCCGGAATGGTGTTCACCCAGGTGGTGGTCAAGACCCTCTATGAAATCGTGATTCTTCCTTTCACCTCGTGGTTCGTGAGGTATCTGAAAGCGAAGGAGGGCGTCGACACCTACGACAACGGTATTTCCTATAATCCTTTCAAAATATCAGACATACAATGAGCGACAGAAGCAATGAAGGTCTCCAGTCCCTGGGACGCAAGACCGTCTACAAGGATGACTATGCGCCGGAGGTCCTGGAGACCTTCGTGAACAAACATCCCGGCAACGACTATTGGGTACGCTTCAACTGCCCCGAATTCACTTCGCTCTGCCCTATCACCGGGCAGCCCGATTTTGCGGAGATCAGGATAAGCTATATACCGGACGTGAAGATGGTGGAGAGCAAGAGCCTGAAGCTCTATCTCTTCAGCTTCCGCAACCACGGGGATTTCCACGAGGACTGCGTGAACACAATCATGAAGGACCTGATAGCCCTGATGGATCCGAAATACATAGAGGTGACGGGCCTTTTCACCCCGCGCGGGGGCATCTCCATCTATCCTTACGCCAACTACGGCCGTCCGGGCACGAAATACGAGGCCCTCGCGGAGAAGCGTTTCGCCGGGCACGAATAAAATAGTATATTAGCGGAACAAATTGTTGAGAATATGAGAAAGTCCTTCTTCGCCGCGCCGCTGTTCCTGGCGGTGCTTTTCCTGTGTCCGGCAGAACTGTCGGCCCAGAAGAAAGTCCTCGACCACGATGTCTATGATTCATGGGAAAGCGTTACATCGCTGTCCGTGACCGACGACGGGAATATCGCAGCCTACCAGGTCCGCCCCCAGCAGGGCGACAGCCGCCTCGTGTTCCATAATCTGGAAAGCGGTGCCAGGCTCGAGGTGGAGCGAGGCGCAGGGCTCGTGATACCGCGTGATGCGGAATACGGAGTCTTCATGGTCAAGGCGCCTTATGCCGAGACCCGCCAGGCGAAGATAGACGGGAAGAAGCCCGATGAGATGCCGCGCGACAGTGTGGCCTACGTGAATCTGAAGACCTTCGAGCTGGTGAACCTCGGAGCCGCGAAGTCGTTCAAGACAGGATATTCCGCCTCGCCCTATATATTCGTCTCCCTGTATTCCGAGGATGAGGACAAGGGCGAAGCTTCGGACCTGCTGATGCTCACCACCGCGACCGGAGAGACGGATACGCTGCGCAACGTGTTGAGCTATACGGTATCCAGGACAGGGGAGAAGCTTGCCGCCGTGATGGAGAAGGAGGGGCCCGACTCCACTACATTGAAGACTGTCAGGTTCTACGATTTCCCCGCCGGCCTGGACTCCGAGCTTTCTTCCGGCAAGGAGGAGTATGCGTCGCTTTTATTCAACGACGCCGATGACAAGCTGCTTTTCACCGCAACCGACGAAAAGGAGGACAGCGTCGGCACACCTGCATATTCTATTTTCCTGACCGAGGAGACCGTGGTCAGCAAGGCTACCCGCCGTTCGCCGGCGGTGAAGACCGTCAGCACTTCGGAGATTCTTCCCGACCACGCCGAAGGCCTGCCGGAAGGCTGGCTGGTATCTTCCGAGACGAGCCCCCGGTTCTCGAACGCATCGTCACGCATAATCATGGAGCTCTACCGTCAGTATCCGGCGAAGGACACCACCGTGGTCGATTTCGAGGCGGCGGGACTGGACATCTGGGTCTGGGACAGCTACAATCTGCCGCCCATGGACAAGGCCGGATATTTCAGCGAGTCCCTTACTGCAGTGGTCAATCTTGACGCTCCCGGTACGCTGGTGACGCTTTCCTCAAATCCGTTCGACTATATAATGGTGCCTGAAGGCGGCGATGCGGACTTCGCGATTTCGGAGAACCGCGGCAGATATGCGCTTGCGGATCTCTGGGCGGAGAACAACATGGCCGACTACTCGCTGATCAACCTGCGCGACGGCAGCCGGCGCATGCTGTTCGAAGGCCTAGTCGGTATGACCACGGCATCTCCGAGCGGCCGCTGGCTGATGTGGTTCAACCCCGAGGACGGCGGCTGGTACTGCAAGGACCTTCTTGCCGACGGAGGCTTCGTGAACCTCAGCGGACAGACCGGATACCCTTTTTATGACGAGAAGAACGACATGCCCTGCGGCTATCTTCCCCTGGGCTATCCCCAGTGGACCGAAGACGAGAAGTATGTCCTGCTCTCCGACCGCTACGATGTCTGGCGCTTCACTCCTGACGGTTCGGAGGCCGTGAACCTCACCGCCGGCGAGGGGCGCAAGTCGAAGACGTGCTATTCGGTCACAATGCTGGAGCGTCGGGACAATCCGTTCCTCTTCAGCCGGGAGACATTGCTGCCGCTCAAGGAACCCGTATACCTGAACGCTTTCGGCGAGGATGACATGCGCAACGGTTTCGCGCGCATCGGCCTCCGGAAACCTTCCGCTCCTGCCGGCTTCCTTGCGGAGTACGGCTATTCCGAAGCCATGAAGGCCGCCGACTCCGACGCCATCATCTATAAGAAGGGAGATTTCCGCCATTCGATGGACGCCTACGTCACCCGCGACTTCTGGGAGAGCGAAACCAGGCTTTCCGCCATCAACCCCCAGCAGGACGACTATTGGTGGGGAGACGTGCAGCTGGTGAGCTGGAAAGCCTACGACGGCACGCCCCTCAAAGGCATGCTCTACACGCCGGAGAACCTCGACCCTGCGAAGAAATACCCTATGCTGGTCTATTTCTACGAGGTCAGCTCCAACGAGCTCTACTGGTACACCAGCCCCGCTCCGAGCCGGTCGATAATCAACATCCCGTTCTATGTCAGCCGGGGTTATGTGGTCTTCGTTCCCGACATAGTGTACGAGACGGGTCATCCGGGCGAATCCGCCTACAACTGCATCTGTTCGGGCGCCGAGGCGATGTGCGAGCGCTTCAGCTTCATTGACAAGTCGCGCATGGCTCTGCAGGGACAGAGCTGGGGCGGCTATCAGACCGCATACCTCGTGACCCGTACCGACATGTTCGCCGCTGCGGGAGCAGGAGCTCCGGTGGGCAACATGACCAGCGCATACGGCGGCATACGCTGGGAGTCGGGCAACAGCAGGATCAGCCAGTACGAGCTCGGCCAGAGCCGCATAGGAAAGACTCTCTGGGAGGACGGCGCACTTGACCTCTATATCGAGAACTCCCCGGTATTCTTCGCCGACAAGGTCAGGACGCCCGTGCTCATCATGCACAACGATGCCGACGGGGCTGTTCCCTGGTACCAGGGCATAGAGTTCTTCATGTCGCTGCGCCGTCTCGGCAAGCCGGCATGGCTGCTGGAGTACAACGACGAGGAGCACAATCTCGTGGAGAGGCGCAACTGCAAGGACCTGTCCATCAGGCTGCAGCAGTTCTTCGACCATTATCTTATGGGCGCTCCGGAGCCTGTCTGGATGAAGTCCGGCATACCCTACGCCCGCAAAGGCAACTACTTCGGCTACGAGAACGCCGAAGACGTAAAATGACAGGAGGACGGCGCCATGTGGTTCAGAATGCCTTCAGGGACTCTTGTCAACCTCGACAAGGTCAGCAGAATCGGAATTTCGGAGAGAAGTCCTGAAATGCGTGCAGGTGCAAGGTACAGGGTGTACGCCGTCGACGAGTCGATGGACTATACCCTGTATGAATCGGACTCCCTGCAGGATTGCCGCAACATACTCCTGGACTTCGAAAGCGCTCTCGAAGCGGCGTGCATCGACAGGGACGACGAGGGGAATGACGTGCTGTTCACGATGGACGATGACGATACGCCGCTCGGTGGCACGTTCAGGTTGAGCTGACAGGACTGCCCGGCAGAATTCTCAATGCTGAACGAAAATATTTTTGGAGTTAAATAAAATTTGACTAACTTTGCAGTCCATTCATACGGGTTCATCCTGATGAGTGAGACTTTTGCGGAAATAGCTCAGTTGGTAGAGCGCAACCTTGCCAAGGTTGAGGTCGCGGGTCCGAGTCCCGTTTTCCGCTCCACTTAAGGTCATCGGCAACGGTGGCCTTTTTTCGTGTGTATCAATGCGTTATGCTGCTCTGGCAGGGCTGCGCCGCTGTTTTGGTCTGCTCTTGATTTTGCAGCTGAATTTCGAAAAATCGGGAGAAATGAGGGCGATTTCGGGGGTTACTTACCCTTACATTTACCCCAATCTTTACCCCTGTCCATAAAGGTACATTTCGTTTGCTCATATCATAACAGTATGAGTATCAATATAAAAAATCGTTCAAAGGAAAGATAAGACAAGTAAATCAAATGCCGCTCCGATACATATAAGATTTACCCTTAAAGGCAAAGTACGCTATCTTGCAACAGGAATTGTACGTCCTCTTGACGCATGGGATGATTCCGAGCAGCATATTGTCTCCACATATCCAGATTCCGATGCCTTGCAGATGCAGATAACGGCAAAGAGACTGGAGATAGAGAAGAAAATTCAACGACTTGAAGCACTTGATGCAGATTGACTATCTGAAAGGCATAGGCAAGGTACCTGAATCTACAGCAAAAGTTCGTAGTAGTCGAGATCGAGCGTCCTGCCGGACTTGAATCCGGCGGCCTTCAGGCAGCCGACTTTTTCGAATCCGAATTTCGAGCAGAGCGCGGCACTCGCCATGTTGCCGGATGTGACGAGGCAGAAAAGCGCCCTGTAAGCACGCCTGCGACATTCCTCGACCATCCTCTCCATGAGTGCGCTCCCGATGCCCTTTCCGGTGCCGGACGGCGTGAGGTAGAGCGAGAGTTCCATGCTTCCCTCGTACGCGGCCCTCTGTCCGAGCCGGTGCGCATAGCAGTAGCCGTCCACGCGGCCGCCGCTCTCGTGCACGAAATACGGCCCCTCCGCAGAGATTTCTTCTATGCGCCGCCGCATCTGCCCGGGGCGCAGAGCTTCCGTCTCAAAGGTGACGGTGGTCGTCAGTATGTAGTGGTTGTATATTTCCGTCAGCGCTGCAGCGTCTTCGGGGGTTGCCGGCCGTATCATAATAACAAGGTCTTTCTCTCGGTAAAAATAACATAAAAGCCGTATATGGACTACGGGCTCTCGAAAAATCATAATATTTCCGGATAAGCAAAAAAAAAGGAGGGCGGCGCCTTGCATGATGCCGCCCTCCCCGGGTTATCATCCGCATGTCGCGGAATTATTTGTTCCTCAGTACGGTCTGGCCGTTCTCGCAGTCGACCTCGATGCGTGAGTCCTTGCGTATGCGGCCTTCGAGTATCTCCCTGGCCAGCTGGTTGACGAGTTCGCGCTGGATGAGCCTCTTGACGGGCCTTGCGCCGTACTCGGGATCGTAGCCGTTCTCTACCATGTCGTCTTCGAACGCCTTGGTGAAGCTGAGCTCCACATTGTCGTCTTCGAGCTTCTTGCGCAGGATATTCATCTGGATGCGCACGATCTGCCTGATGTCGTCCCTGGTGAGAGGGTCGAAGGTCACGATCTCGTCGATTCGGTTGATGAACTCGGGACGCATGCGCAGCCTGAGTTCCTCCTCCTTGAGGTTCGAGGTCATTATCAGGATAGTGTTCTTGAAGTCCACCGTGCGGCCCTTGTTGTCGGTGAGGCGTCCGTCGTCGAGCACCTGCAGCAGTATGTTGAACACGTCCGGATGAGCCTTCTCTATCTCGTCGAGAAGCACCACGGAGTAGGGCTTGCGCCTTACGGCCTCGGTGAGCTGTCCGCCCTCATCGTATCCCACGTATCCCGGAGGGGCGCCGATGAGACGGCTGACGGTATGGCTCTCCTGATATTCGCTCATGTCGATTCGCGTCATCATGCTCTCGTCGTTGAACAGGAACTCCGCGAGGGCCTTCGCAAGCTCGGTCTTGCCCACGCCCGTGCTGCCCATGAACAGGAACGAACCTATAGGCCTGTGCTCGTTGGAGAGTCCGGCACGGCTGCGGCGGACAGCGTCTGACACGGCGCTGATGGCCTTGTCCTGGCCTACGACCCTCTTGTGCAGCTCGCTCTCCATGCGCAACAGCTTCTCCTTCTCGCTCTCGAGCATCCTGTTCACGGGGATGCCGGTCCAGCGGGCCACGATTTCGGCTATGTCCTCGGGCGTCACGGACTCCGTGATTATGGGATCCTTGATTGCGGCCTGCTTTGCGGAGAGCTCGTCGATACGGCTCTGGGTCTGGGCCATCTTGCCGTAGCGTATCTCGGCTACCTTGCCGTAGTTGCCCTCGCGCTCGGCTATCGCGGCGTCGCGCTTGTAGTCTTCGAGATTCTGGCGCAGGTCGTTGAGTTCGGTGACTATGCCCTTCTCCTCCTTCCAACGCTTGGAGAGATCCTCATGCTCCTCCTTGCACTTGCGGAGCTCCTCGTCGAGCTTCTCCGACTTCAGGCTCGTGCCCTCGCGCTTGATGGCCTCCTTCTCGATTTCGAGCTGACGTATCCTGCTTTCGAGCTCGGCGATGGGCTCGGGCACGGAGTTCATCTCGAGACGCAGCTTCGATGCCGCCTCGTCCACGAGGTCTATGGCCTTGTCGGGCAGGAAGCGGTTGTTGATATAGCGGTGGCTCAGGTTGACTGCCGCAATCAGTGCGTCGTCCTGGATGCTTACCCTGTGGTGGTTCTCGTACTTCTCCTTGAGCCCTCGCAGGATGGAGATGGACTCGGCCGGGCTGGGCTCGTCCACCATTACTTTCTGGAAACGGCGCTCGAGGGCCTTGTCCTGCTCGAAGTATTTCTGGTACTCGTCGAGTGTCGTAGAGCCTATGGTGCGCAGCTCGCCGCGGGCAAGCGCAGGCTTGAGTATGTTGGAGGCGTCCATTGCGCCGCTCGTGCGCCCGGCGCCCACGAGGGTGTGTATCTCGTCGATGAACAGGATTATCTCACCCTCGCTGTCGACGACTTCCTTTACCACTCCCTTGAGCCTTTCCTCGAACTCGCCCTGATACTTGGCGCCGGCAATCAGCGCACCCATGTCGAGCGAGTATATCTTGCGGTTCTTCAGGTTCTCGGGAACCTCGCCGTTAACTATCTTCTGGGCTATGCCCTCGGATATCGCGGTCTTGCCCACACCCGGTTCGCCCACCAGGATAGGGTTGTTCTTGGTTCGGCGGCTGAGGATCTGCAGCACCCTGCGTATCTCCTCGTCCCTGCCTATCACGGGGTCGAGCTTCCCCTTTGCGGCGGCCTCGTTGAGGTCTATCGCATATTTGCTTAAGAATTCGTATTTGTTCTCCATAATCTGCAATTAATTAAAAAACCGCCGGCCCGCATCGGGCCGGCGGCTGTATGTCGTTCAAATTATATTCCACTGACAAATTGTCAGCGGAGCGGTATTCTACTGGTTCTCCCCGCTGTCTTCGGTGGTGGGAGCCTCCTGCTGGATAGGAGCGGTGGGGAAGGCGGGCTGGTCGCTCGTGGTCACGTTCTCGATCTGGTCGGTGATGTCGATGCCGGCGTCACGGCTGCCCAAGGTGAACGAAGAAATCACTGATACCACGATTATGAATGATACGAGACCCCAGGTGAACTTCTCGAGTATGTCTGCGGTCTGACGCACGCCGAAGGTCTGGTTGCCGGCGACGAAGTTGCTGGCCATTCCGTTGCCCTTGCTGTTCTGGAGCAGCACGACGCCTATCAGGAGCAGCGCCGCAATCACGAGGAGCACGATCAGAATAATAAAAACTGCGTTCATTTGTTATCTCTTTTTTGTTCTATTTCGTCAATAAGGGTTGCAAAGTAAACACTTTTTTCTGGATATCGCAAACTTAGTTTGGAATAAATCTCCACAGCCTCATCAGGATAGCCCTGCTCGAGGTATATCCTGGCCAGAGTTTCGGTGCAGAAGTCGTCCGTCGTCTCGCGGGCTCCCTGTTCGCGGTCGCGGCCTCCGTCGCTCTCACGGATCCTTACGGCCACCTTTTCGAAGAAGCTGTCGTCCGGCTGCCTGACCTCGTTGTACTGGCTTTGGGAGAAATAGTCGCCCCCTACCACATGGATCCGCCTCTCCGGAGTCTCGGGCGAGGGCAGCAGCGACTGGGCAATGCGTCTGGCGTCCTTGTCGGAGCAGTCTACGCTTTTCCCCTTCATTGTCAGGTCGCGCAACGGCCTGCGTGACGGCAGGTAGAGCGCTGTCGCCTGGAGCAGCTCGTCTCCGAGGGTGCCCGCTTCCTGCATCCTCCGGCAGAGCTCCATCCGGGCCCCTGCATACCAGGGATACAGGTCGACGACGCCGCTTAGTTCCTCGAGGGTCAGAGTGCGTATGTCTATGCTTCCTACCATTGCGCTACGGTGGCGTTGAATATGTCTTCGACTATCTTCTCCACGATCTCTTCGGTGAGCGAGGCCTCGACCTGGTCGAGCGACATGGTGGACTCGTAGTCGGCGTATCCCGAGAACGACTGGTTCTCGAAGTTGTCTTCGGGGTGCTTGCGGTTTATGAAGCTGGTCTGCACCGTAATCGTGAGACGGTTGCTCGCGGCGACCTCGTCGGCTGTGATCGACGATGCGCTCACGTTGTATCCCGTCACGGTTCCGCTGATTTCGAGGTCTCCGTCCATGTCGACCTGCTCGAGGCTGGTCATCTGGCGGAAGCGCGTCTTCAGTGCCTCGGTGAGGTCGTTGCTCAGCGTAGGGTTGACCCTGAGGGCCGTGTATTCGAAGAAGTTGATGGTCACCGTCTGTACGTCAGGCTGTATGGAAGTGCCTGAAAAGGAATATATTCCGCATGAACATACGGAAAGCGACAGGACCAGAAGAAGCAGGAGTTTTCTCATTTCCCTCGTTTTTCAGCAAGTTTGCGATATATAGTGCGTTCCGAAATGCCGAGTTCGGCAGCCGCAGGCTTCACTTTCCCGCCGTGCTTGGCGAGGCAGCGCTCTATCAGCTCGTCGTTGAGCTTCCGTATCGACAGGTCATGGCTCTCCGCGGTGTCGGCGGCCGGTACGGGATCATGGCTGACTGGAGACGGAGCCTCGGCGAAGAAGTTTTCCGGCCGGCTGTCTCCGCTCATGCCTATTATGTGCGGTGCGTCCCTGCGCTGCTGCGGGAGACTTTCTGCCTTGCGGCCGTTTTCGACCATGCCCTTAAGGGCGTCGACTTCCTGTTTCAGGTAGAATATAGCCTTTATGATCTGCTGTTTCTCGTCCTCGCTGAACGCTCCTGACGGCCCCGTCGGGTCGACGGCGATCAGAGAACCCTGCTCGTCCGGTATATACGATGCCAGCCTGTCCGGCCCGAGCTCCACCCTTGAAACGGTCGGGCTGACCGGCTGAGATTCCATTGCGGTGACCGTTTCGGCTATGTTCTTCAGCTGCCTGACATTTCCCGGCCAGCGGTACGAGGTCAGCAGCGAGATTGCCTCGTGCGTGAGGCCGAGCTTGCAGAGCTTGTACTTTTCTGCGAAGTCGGACGAGAACTTGCGGAACAGCAGGTAGATATCGTCCTTGTTGCGCTCGCGCAGCGCCGGCATCTGGATGCGTATGCCCGAAAGCCTGTAGTACAGGTCTTCCCTGAACTTCCCGGTGGCGACAGCATAGGCTAGGTTGACGTTCGTCGCGGCAATTATCCTTACATCGGTCTTCTCGACCTTCGACGAGCCTACCTTTATATATTCTCCGTTCTGGAGCACCCTGAGCAGCAGCGCCTGGGTCTCCTTTGGAAGTTCTCCTATCTCGTCGAGGAACAGCGTGCCGCCGTCGGCCTCCTCGAAGTAGCCTTTCCGCTCTCCCACCGCTCCGGTGAAGGCTCCCTTCTCGTGTCCGAACAGTTCCGCGTTTATGGTGCCTTCGGGGATTGCGCCGCAGTTCACGGCAAGGTACCTGCCCGTCCGCCGGGAACTCATCTGGTGGATAATCTGCGGTATGGCTTCCTTTCCGACGCCGCTCTCTCCCGTGATGAGCACGGTGAGGTCTGTCGGGGCGACGCACACGGCCGTCTCTATGGCGTGGTTGAGGGCCGCGTCGTTGCCTATTATGTCGAATTTATTCTTGATTCTCTGTAGTTCCTGGGTGTCCATATTCTACAAATGTAAGGAAATTTTTCATTTCACGGCTTTTATCATATATTTGTAGATAACATTTATATTGTACCGATATGAAAATACTCATCAGATCATTGGCGTTTTGTGCGATGGTGCTTTCATTGTCATCCTGCGCCAAATCCCGTGCCGAGCAGATGAAGCTCGCCGAGAATATCCGTGTCAGCTGCACTCCCGAGGTGCTTGCCCTCAAGGGGGAGTCAATCCCCGCCGAGATTACCGTCACCTTCCCCGAGAAGTATTTCGAACCGTCCGTGAAAATGGTAGTCACCCCCGTGCTGGTGTACGAGGGCGGCGAGCAGGTCGGCAGGTCCTATACCTATCAGGGAGAGAAGGTGAAGGACAACTACTATCCGGTGGCTTTCAAGGAGGAGACCACCGTTACCGAGACTGTCTCCTTCGACTATGTCGAGGGCGTCGAGACTTCCTACCTGGAGCTCCGCGCCGTGGCATACTACAAGGACAACGCTATCGAGATTCCCGCGATCAAGGTAGCCGACGGCTGCAACGTGACGCAGCTGCTGGCCACTACTTCAGGAGTGTACAGCTTCAAGAAGGACGCATATCAGGATGTCCTCTACGAGAGCGCTGAAGGACAGGTCCTCTATAACGTGAACTCTTCCGTGGTGAAGAAGAGCGAGCTCGGTTCGGAGTCGGTGAAGGATTTCCAGGCCGCTCTCGAGGAGATCGCCTCTGATCCCCGCTACAGCGTGACCGGAACCAAGGTTGTCGCCTATGCCTCTCCCGAGGGAGGTCAGGACTTCAACGCTAAGCTTTCGGACAAGCGTGCCGAGTCTGCGATGAAGGCCTGGGACGAGGTCACGGGAGGAATGTCTGCCGACGACCTGCAGACCCTCAGCATGGGTCAGGACTGGGAAGGCTTCCAGGAGGCCGTGGCAAACTCCAATATCGAGGACAAGGACCTCATCCTCAGGGTTCTCTCGATGTACAGCGACCCTGCTGTCCGTGAAAGGGAGATAAGGAACATGTCGAAAGTGTACACGGAAGTAAGCAAGGACATATTCCCCGAGCTGCGCCGCGCCCGTTTCATCGCCGAGCTCTCCTATAAGAACTATACGCCCGAGGAGCTCGAGGAGCTTTCCCGCAGCTCGATCGACCTGCTCGACGAGGAAGCCCTGCTGCGTGCCGCATCCCTTGCCGACGATGCATCCCGCAAGGCGGAGCTCTATAAGTTCGCTGCCGACAAGTTCGGCTCCGACAGGGCCAGCTTCAACCTTGCCCTGCTCAGCCTCGACGAGGGCGATCCCGACAGCGCCGAGACCTATCTCGCCGCCGTCAGGACTTCCGATCCGGATGTCGTCAACGCCAGGGGAGTGTGCGAACTCCAGAGAGGCGACTATGAGGCCGCCGCAAGGCTCTTCAGGCAGGCCGGTACCGAGGAGGCGGAGGAGAACCTTGCCGCAATCGACATCCTCAACGGAGATTATGCGGCAGCCGCTGAACATCTCGAGGGCACAGACAGCCACGACAAGGCGGTCGTATACATCCTTATGGGAGACTACGACAAGGCGGAGCAGAGCATAAGCTGCAACTGCGCCAGGAGCAACTATCTCCGTGCCGTCATCGCTGCCCGCAGGGGTAACGCTTCCGATGTAGAGAAGTATCTCGACAAGGTGGCCGAGCTCAGCCCCGCGATGAGGGCGAAGGCAGACAAGGATGTCGAATTCGCGAACTACAGATAATCTTGTAAAGATTTTGCAGATTATTCAATTTTGTTTATATTTGCAGCCCCCAATTTTATGGGGGCTTTTATAATTTTATTTGTTAACAACCATTTATGCCCACAATTCAACAGTTAGTTCGCAAAGGACGCGAGGTCATTGAAGTCAAGTCAAAGTCTCGTGCGCTGGATGCATGCCCTCAGAAGCGTGGCGTATGCCTCAGGGTGTATACTACCACCCCGAAGAAACCTAACTCAGCAATGCGTAAGGTTGCCCGTGTACGTCTCACCAACGCCAAGGAGGTCAATGCCTACATTCCGGGCGAGGGTCACAACCTGCAGGAGCACTCTATCGTGCTCGTGCGCGGCGGTCGTGTGAAGGACCTTCCCGGTGTGCGTTACCACATCCTTAGGGGCGCTTTGGATACGGCCGGCGTAGAGGGACGTACTCAGTCACGTTCCCTGTATGGAGCCAAGAGGCCGAAGTAAGCCCGCGGATGGTTTTAATTTATTAAAGTTTCAAAGTAATGAGAAAAGCAAAGCCTAAGAAGAGGATTCTACTTCCTGATCCCAAGTTTCACGACACGCAGGTTACCCGCTTCGTGAACAATCTGATGCTGCAGGGAAAGAAGAGTATCGCGTATTCTATTTTTTACGATGCCATTGACATGGTAGGCGAGAAGATGAAAGATTCCGACAAGGCTCCACTCGATATATGGAAGAAGGCTCTCGAGAACGTGACTCCCCAGATCGAGGTAAAGTCACGCCGTATCGGAGGTGCCAACTTCCAGGTGCCTACAGAGTTGCGTCCGGAAAGGAAGATTTCGCTTTCGATGAAGAACCTGATCAACTTCGCCCGCAAGCGTTCCGGCCACTCTATGGCTGAAAAACTCTGTGCCGAGATTATCGCGGCATACAATAATGAAGGCGGTGCATACAAGCGCAAGGAGGATATGCACAAGATGGCCGAGGCCAACAAGGCGTTCGCCCACTTCAGATTTTAGTTGAAGCACCAAGATGGCAACAAAAAGAGATCTTAAGTATACAAGAAACATCGGCATCATGGCCCACATCGATGCCGGAAAGACTACCACGTCCGAGCGTATCCTGTACTATACCGGTGTTAACTATAAGATTGGTGATACT
>OHIY01000079.1_pt1 | contig 58431 bp, 48 predicted proteins | sample 1568351 | NCBI WGS metagenome assembly OHIY01 (sample SAMEA3879547, study PRJEB24766) | human gut metagenome | biome: human-associated habitat; feature: feces | place: USA | collected 1985/1987 | reverse complement strand
ATGGCGTTTACCTTACCGACTGCAGGAAATATTTTGTATATGACCATAGGGAATCCGCCGAGTACTCTAAAGAGAAGAAAAACATATACAAGGCTATTCTGCAAAAAGAGATAGGAATCGTTAATCCACAAAGGATAGTGGCTGTGGGCAATGAGGCATACGACTATTGTCATGAATTAATCGGTGACGATGTAAGATTGCTGCATGTTCCTCACATTTCAGGACTTGCTGCAAAAAAACAAAAGAATTTTTTCGAATTGGATGAAAATAAAAAAACTACTATAGAAGAACTTGTAGAAAGATATGCCAAATATATTATCAGCGAAGGTAAATAACGGCAAGGAGATGCTTTTACAATATGATTTTGCAGAGGTGTATCGCTAATTGATACATCTCTGCAATATTTTTGTGCTGTAATCATAAATGCAGCATAAAAAAATGAAAGAAGTAAAGGCACGGAAAATCGAGTTGGCTACAGTCCGGCTTATCATCAGGACTCCTCAAGAAAGGGATGTACATGATATTTTCGTTCTGATGAGCGACCTGGAAATAGCGGCAATCACCGGATTCAGACCGATGAACACGCTTAGCGAGGCCGAAGGGAAAATCCGCAGGGAGAAGGAAGGCGGTCTGATGTTCTGTATTTCGGAAAAGAACCTTCCGGAAAAGGTTCTCGGCGTTTTTGAAATTACTCCGCACAAGACAAATACCGTTTCGGGTGAGAAATGCAATTACGAAATCTGTTATTTTCTCCATAAAAAGGCCCGAGGGAAAGGCTATATGACGGAAGTCGTGGAGAGAATGAAATGCTACTTGTTCGATGAACGGATGGCTGACTCGCTGACCATCGCCGTCTTACCACGAAATGATGCCTCTCGCAGGGTTGCACTAAAATGCGGCTTCACATACGAAGGTCTGGAAAGGAAATGCGGCATGAATTATCTTGATGAAGTTGTCGACCTTGAATATTATACCCTTTACAAAGAAGAATACCTCAATCCTGATGAAAAAGTACGCAAGGAAAAACTGACCATCGCATCAAAGCAGAAATGGATTAATGACGGTGGTATTCTTTACCCGATTCCGGGCTATGCTTCGTTGCTCACTTCTCCCGGCAACGGGATATTCCGCATCTATGAGCATCCGCAGACAAAACGCTTGGGACTGGAGAAGATAGATGATATTTTCCGATTCGATTTCAAGATTTATGACCTTGACTGCGAAGAGATAATGTCAAGAATCATAAAAACATGGACTTCAGACTTGTTTAGAGAAAGCAACAAAAATCTCGGAGTGATTTTCAACGGACTAAAAGGGACAGGCAAGACCATTGCCGCCAAACTACTCTGCAACCGCATAGGTCTACCGGTGATTGTCATCTCGAAACCAGTTGACGGCATGCTGGAATTTATCCAGTCGCTGCATTTTGAAAGCATTATCCTTATCGACGAAGCGGAAAAGACCTTCCGTGAGGAACAGGAAGTTCTGCTCAAGATGATTGACGGGGTTTATAACGACATGCGGAAACTGTATATTCTCACCACCAACAAGCTGTCAATTGACGAGAATCTTTTGGGCCGTCCGGGACGCATCCGTTATATCAAGGAGTTTTCAAATTTATCGGCAAGGGCTGTCAATGATGTCATAGATGACAATCTAAAAGACGTATCGTTGAAGGAGGAAGTACTGAAAGTTGTTGATAGTCTGGAAATCTCCACCATAGACATTCTGAAAGCCATTATTGACGAGTGCAATATAATGGAGGCTGTTCCATCAGATTCTACTTTGAACATTCCGAAGGCTAAATACAGAATGCAGATTATCTGTTTCGACAGTCTGGATGTGAAGTCGCATCAGGAAGTGAAAGATTATATTAAAGAGCATTTGGTTTACAATGAATCTGTTGCAGATTGGTTGCGGAAAGTCATTGGCACGGATGAAAGCAAGAAAAAAACGAAGAAGAACATGGACTTGATAAATGAAATGTTTGAATGCGATGTGGATATAGAATGGCAGGCCACCTCATCATTGGCTACATATATAGGCAAGCGAATCGAACATAGGACGGTCATTTCAGAACCTGACAGATACGGTTTCTTTACAGTCGAATCCGACTGGGGCGATACGGAATTATGGTGTCTTTGCAATGAGGTTGACATTCCGTCACTTTATAGAGGGAACTTATAACACAATAACATGAAGGATAGTGTAAAAGATAAAATTGTCGGGTGTCTGTACGGACAAGCTGTTGGAGATGCTCTTGGCCTTGGAACAGAATTTATGAGCAAGGACGAGGTTAAGCGGAATTATCCCAACGGACTTTCCGAATACAGCCAAATAGTTCAGGATTACCATAGAAAAAGATGGGACAAAGGCGACTGGACAGATGATACGGATATGATGCTATGTATAGCAAAGGCTATTATTAAAGACCGTTGCATTAATCCAAAAACCATAGCCCATAATTTTAAGCAGTGGTTCAAAAACAAGCCGATGGGGATAGGACGACACACATATAACATACTTGCATTGTCGGATTATGAATCGAATCCGGAAAAAGCGGCTGAAATAATCTGGATTTTATCAAACAAGAATAGTGCGCCTAACGGAGGAATAATGAGGACCTCCGTTGTAGGTCTTTGGAATGAAGATGTTGCAGAAAATGCGGAAAGGATTTGCAAATTGACACATACGGACACAAGATGCATCGGGTCTTGCGTTATCATATCAGAACTGATAAATCATTTTGTCTGGCACAATATGCAACTTTCATTTAAGGAAATTCTTGAAATCGCAGACAGATATGACAAAAGAATACAGCAATATCTATTTTTGGCCAAAGACGGAGAACTTGACGATTTGAATCTTGATGAAGGAGCAAGAATGGGCTATACTTTGAAGCCACTTGCTTGTGCAGTATGGTGTTTATATCATGTCAATAGTTTTAAAGGAGGACTTTTAAAAATTGTCAATGCAGGAGGTGACGCTGATACAAATGCCGCTGTAGCCTGTGCCGTATTGGGAGCTAAATATGGTATGTCAGGTATCCCTGAATACTATGTCGATAATCTGAATCAAAAGGATGTCTATGAATGTATAATCAGTGAGTTGACAGATGTTCTACTAGATCAAATAAACGGATAATATGATTAACGATATTTTAAGTAAAGAAGATATTCTTTGTATGCAATATTCCGGGATGAAATCATCACAGATAATGAATCCTAATCTTGCACCGGAAGAGTATGCAGAAGCCTTTGAAACATACATTGATAAAGTGGAAAGTGTGATGTCCATGCAAGAGGAGCATGGTATCACTACACTGACATTTCAAGACGAGCTATTTCCATATTCACTCAGAAAGATAGGACACGATTGCCCGCCCATAATTCACTGCTTAGGTGATATGTCGCTTCTCGCTACGGAAGCCAACCGTATTGCCATCATTGGTGCACGTGCGGCTTCACCGTCCGGATTGAAGAAAGCGTATGAATTGGGAAAACAGTTTGCGGAAGAAGGGAATATCATTGTCAGCGGTCTTGCCTTTGGTTGCGACAAAGCGGCACACGAGGGTTGCCTTGATGCCGGAGGCCGGACAATAGCTATTGTCGCTTCCGGACTGAATATCGTGCACCCGAAAGAGAACGCTCCACTTCAGCAACTGATTTTAGAAAACGGTGGACTTATCCTTTCCGAGCAATCTTTCGGCATGAAAGCCAATCCCGCAAGACTTGTCGCACGGAACAGGTTGCAGGCAGCGTTGTCGAGTACTGTTATTTTAGCAGAATGCCCGCAGCAGAGCGGAAGTATGCACACCATGCGTTTTGCACGCAAATATCACAAACGCTGCCTCGTGGTTTCATATCCGGAATACAATGATAAAAATGCGGGTAATGAATTATTGATCAATTTAAACCTTGCAAAAAGTATTTAATTAATAAATATGATAATCAAAGGACAATACACATCGGCAGAGATATTCACCGAAAACATCGAAGACGCTGCCCTGCAGTGGGTAAGGGCACAATGCGACCATCCGGCTTTTGAAGGAGTCAGAATTGTGCAGATGCCAGACGTTCATGCAGGAAATTCCTGCAATGTGGGTACGGCGTATCGAATTGGTGCATACCTTAATCCCGACCATGTGGGTGTGGACATCGGGTGTGCCATTTCCATGCACAAACTCTCTTCCGCAGTCGCACCGGAGGACTTTGCCTTGCTTGACCATAAAATACGTGAGACCATCCCAACCGGCACGGAGATTTGTCCGAAGAACAGCCTGAACGAAAAAGAACTGTTCCGCTTTCTGAACTCACAGTACCGGAAAGCACGCTCATCCGCTCCCGGACTGATTAACGAAGCACCTCGCATAGATGCTCGCTTTATCTCGGATTTCTGCCGAAGAATAAAGCTCCAGGAGGCCATCTTTTATAAAAGTCTCGGCACGCTTGGCGGAGGCAATCATTTCATTGAATACGGCGAGGATGAGCAAACACATGAAGGATGGCTGACAATCCACTGCGGTTCACGGAATCTTGGAGTAAAAGTTGCCAACCATTGGCACAACATTGCACAGAATCCCAAACGGGCGCAGTATGTCGGTTATCTGTGGGGCGATACGCTTAACGGATATCTTTCCGATATGGTAATAGCACAGGCGTATGCCCTCTATAATCATCGTATCATTCGTGACCGTATCTTCGCAATCTTGAAAAAACTCTGCAAAGCCAAATGCATAGAATCCATATTCACTACCCATAATTATATTTCCGTTTGCGAAGAATTTCCCATGCTTCGCAAAGGAGCTGTTGCAGCCGAAGCAGGGGAACGCTTCTGCCTGCCTTTCAACATGCGCGACGGCATTGCAATCTGTGTGGGTAAGGGAAATGCCGAGTGGAACTGTTCCGCCCCACACGGTGCCGGACGTGCCATGTCAAGGAATGCGGCCAAAAGAAATATCGCAATGGAAGAGTTTGAAAAATCCATGAACGGTATATTTTCCACGTCCGTTTGTCCCGGCACGCTCGACGAATCGCCGCAGGCATACAAACCGATGGAAGAAATATTGCACCTGATTGAGCCGACTGCCGAAGTCATTACGATGGTCAAACCCCGCTTAAATATTAAAGATATTCCCAAATGAAAAAGTACATACAACTCACTGCCGGACGAGGGCCTGTGGAATGTGCCCGCGTAGTTACGCTTGTTGCCCGTGAACTGCTGAAAGACTTTCCGGATGCGGAACTCGTGGAAAGCGAACCGCACAATACGGAACCAGACTGCTACATGTCGATGCTGTTTCTTGCCGAAGTGAATCCCGATAAGGAACGAGCGTGGAGCGGAACAGTTCTCTGGCGTGCGACATCAAACCGTTACCGTCCCAGTCACCCTCGCAAGAACTGGTTTGTCGGTGTGGAGTTCATCAGCCTCGTCACACTTCCTGATGTATCAGACAAGGATATTATTTACGAAACCATGCGTTCCGGCGGACATGGCGGACAGAACGTCAACAAAGTGGAGACAGCAGTCCGCGCCACTCACCGACCGACCGGGATTTCTGTCAAGTGCAGTGCCCAACGCTCGCAATCGCAGAACAAGGAAACGGCACGCAGCCTGCTTCTTCTGAAATTACAACAAGCAAAAGATTCTGCAGCAGCATCGTTCCGCTCGTTCAAATGGGGTAAGCATGCTTCGCTTCTGCGTGGTAACCCCGTGAAAACATTCTCGGGAGAATTATGAATTGTTGCGGCAAATAAATATCAGACACCCAAAATTTGTGATTAAAAGATTTGCCTTTTAACAGTCGTTTGAATTTATTATTTGCTGAACGCCCAAAGTATTATGGCAATGTAGCAAATACCTTGTGTGATTATCATGAACACGAGCCAACGATTGGACAGCCAAATGCCTTCATTGCTTTGGAGGCGTTTGGCCATTTTGTTTCTGTGCCTCTCCAACAGTTCTTCTTCGGCTTTGATATGTCGGGCAGTGCATTGATGCACTTCCGCCAGTTCATCAGTGCTGACTTTGGCATGGATGACGGTGTGTTGCTCTGCCTTTACAATGGCACGGTTAATACCATTTACGATATTATCCGCACTGTCCTTTGCCGCAACCAAAGCATTGAACGCCGTCCGTTCCCGTTGGACGGTATGCTTCAAACTGCCGTTTATGCCGTGCAATTCTTCTTTGAGCGCATTAACTTCTTTCAGCAGATTGCGAAACTCGATTAGCTGGTAATTGACTTCCTGAAGCAGTCCTTCAAGTTCCTGTTTGTCCTGTTCCAACTCATCTTCGGGTGTATAATTGGCAAGCCGCTCTCGGAGAGCCGCCGTATCTGGTTGTTTCATTGCGTTGCTGTTTTTTAGGTTTGTCATTTACGTTTTATTCCGCCTTTGGGGCGTCTGCCGATTCTGTTTGAAGCGGCCAGCGCACATCTACGGGCAAACTCTATCTCATCCTCTTTCGGGTCGCGTCCCCATTTGAGGTCTGACTGCGAACCGCCGCCACCTCCGCCTGATGTCACCTCATAGGGGGATGTTATAAGGGTGAAGTAAGCCATCGCCAAGTTCTGCAAGTCCTGCCAGTTGGAAAGTTCCTGGTAGTCAAATTCGTTATTGAAATAGTCAAGCACCTTGTCGGGCAGATAGCGTTTGTAGGTCTTGCCGCTATGCTCAAACTCCGTGGGCTGGCGGTTCGGCTTATAAGTGGTATAATCCTCGAATATCGGTTTGCACTGTCGTATAACAGACTGTGACTTTTGTTGCGTACCATTGGGAGCGGACTGCTTTGCTGTCGGTACTACAGGCTGTTTTGCAGTAGTGCGGACTTGTTGCGTCTTGTCGGAATGTAATTTCTCCCATGTATGTTTGATACGGGATGCTGTTAGGTTGCGCCCTTTTCCAAGTTCCGAAGCCTTGAACTTCGTGTTGCCTTTGAAAAGCACATAACCACGAATGACATCTTTCTTATCCTTGCGCAGATACAAGTCGTAGCCTTTGGCGGCAAGCCGTTCTTGGTAGCCATTCCATGACCATTTGTCAAGTTCGTGCAAGGCTTCCATGCAGTCGGCACTGACTTTCGGGATGTTGGTTTCGTGTATGTGCTGCGCCGTAGTCCATCCCCTTTGCCGGGCTATCATTTCCGCCGCCCGTTGTGCGCGTAGGTGTATAACGTGGTCGTTGTTGATGTTCCCGTCCTCGTCCACGCGGCTGACGATGGCATGAAGATGTGGTATGCCGCTGTCGGATTCCTCATGCAGCCAGACGGAGGACTTGCTGCACGATATGTTCGTCTGCGCTGAAACCACCTTGCCGTTCTTGTCGCGGATTTCCTGAATGTCGAAAGCGGCGGCGAAATCTTTCCACAGTTCTCGCCAATCGTCCAAAGTGAAGTCTTCGGTATGCTCCATCGCCGGGCTTATTTCTATTCGGATAGCATTGTTCCTGATATTCGGGTGATTCATTGTGGCAAACTTCATTTCCGTAAAAATGCCTGTTGCATCCATGCCCTGCGGCATGAAGTTGTCACAGATACGGGTAATCCTTTCGGGATGCTTCTTGTTCCTCGATTCACCCGACACATATAGCATCGCCCTTATGCCGTGGGCTACGGCCTTTGCCTTGGCTATCATGCTTCGTCCTCCTTCGCTTCTTTATTTGTTATTCCTGCCGGATAGCTGTTGGCCGTCTGTGCGGATTGCAAGAAATCGGTGACACGGTCTGTGACATACGCTACTTTCTCGTACCAGTCAAGCATGGTCGGCTGGTGTCGGAAGAGTTTTATTTTCTCGTTGTCGGTCAAACCATGCAGGGCATTGGCGAAGTTCACCATGTCCGTTCTGCAAGCCGCAAGCTGCCGCAATCCGTCTAACTCTGTATCGGAAAGCCGCTGTCTTGGCTTGTAGTTGAGTGCCCTCGCACGGATGAAGTCGCTGCGTGTCATGCCGCATCGGTCGGCGGTGTTTTTGATTTGGGCAAACTCCTGTTCCGTGACTTTGGTGACCACCACCTTGTCACGCCTTACAACAGGCTTTTCCTGTTTGGATTGCAGTTGGGGAGTATCTTCTTCATGTGCCATAACTAATGTCGCTAAAATAATCGTGAAACGGTATTTACAAAAGGGATGGTGCGAGCCTGCGAGCGGCAGGGACAACGGGATTTCAGACCGTTGCGAGAGTGTCGGGGTATTTACTGTCCGTAGGCGGTAATACCTCGGCATATCTCGCAACTGAACGCTAACGCTCCATGCCAAACCGGCCTTCCGCTTGCCATTGCCAAAACAGACTGGTTCCAGCAAAATGCCGGAGAATGGAACAACGGAAAGCGTTTTTGTAGCACAGAACCGTTGTCTGTCCGACTTCTGACGGCTCTTATTCTTCCCTCTGCTCGCGGATAAAGGGATTGGCGATGCTGCCACCCTCCGCTGTTTTCCACCCGAAGAGGCACGGAAAGGTCATCACGGATGCCACCCTTGAACGGTGGGTATTGACAAGCCCCAAGTCCGTGAGCGTGGCAAGCAGGTTGCGTATGCGCTTCCTTCCCATGTTCCACTGTGCAGCAAGTAGTTCCTCGGAATACTGCGCCTGACCTGCGGAAAGCATGAGTGCCCGGCGGAAACCCTTGCTTTCTCCGGCGGCAACCGCCATCCTTGCCAAGAGGTCGCCAAACAATGTGAAGTTGCTTATCTCCCTGCCCTCATCATCTGTCGTTGTTCCGTGCAGCCATTGCAATGCACCTGCGGAAAAGATGAAAGTAAATGTTTCAATCCCTGTCGGGCGCAAGAAACAATATTTTTCCTTGTCCTTTGTATTTTCTTGCATCGTTTGATAAAAGTTAGGGGAACGGAATATCGGAAAGTCCTATGGCCGTTTCCAGACATCCCATGCGTGAAAGTTTAACTTGTCCGTTCCTGTGTTATCCGATATCCCGTTCCAGTTTGACATCAGTTTCTGTTTCCATTAGCGACGGATTGCGATTGCAAGTGCCCTCGCGCATCCTCCACAGCCTTGAAGTCGGAAGAGATTTTCATCAGCGCGACACTGATGCGGCAAAGCTGGCTTATATCCACAAATCCCTTGACCGCCTCCATCAACTTTTGGGCACGTTCCTGACGGTGTTTCATGATGGCCTCGCTGCTTGTACCATTTTCTTTTGTGAGCCCGTGATTAAGGAAACGGTTGACTGCCAGCATATCGGTTGCCTCAATCGTTCCGATGTCGCCATTTCCCATGCCGTAACCCACCATCACACGGATGGAATCGGCTTCGTAAGGGGTGCAGTTGCGCAAGAACTCCAGAATGGTCTGTGCCTTTGCGCTGATGACGGGTCTGCTTTCTTTCTTCTTGGATTCCTTGTTCGTGGAATCAAATGCCGCAGTATCCTTGATACCCGGCTCCATGTTCTTAGAGTTATCCATAACAGTTGTTTTATAAAAGATTGGTAAATCATTTGTTTTTCTCATGAGTCGCCAGATAGCGTGCTGCTTCGCTGTCTATTTCGTCCTGCGACTTCACCCGTACCCGTTTCATCCAAGCGTCAAGGTCTTCCTTGGCGAAGAAGCAAAGTTTTCCTCCCGGTTTATAGTAAGGGATTGCGCGGCGCATCATCATCTTATAGAGATAACTGGGTTTCAGTCCGAGGTATCGGGCCGCTTCGGTGGTGGTCATTAAATTGCGTTCACTTTCCATATCCATTCGTTTTATAATTGTTGCTTGTATCATTGAGAAACTAGAATCTGCTGTTTGTCAACCTATTGTTTTCTTCTGTTTCCGATGCAAAGTTAAGTTTGCCCCGAAGTGGCCCAATGGGGAGTGAATGGGTAAAGTGCATCAAAAGAAAATGCGTCATACCGCTGTGTATGAGCGATATAACGCATAAATGCAATAAGAGTGTATTTTGCTGAATGGGGAAACGGCGGGCGGCTATGGGGTAGTATTCAGCCGCCTTGCATTTTCGATGGCTTTGTCAATGACTTTACGGAAATCCTGATTTTCTTTGGTTGCCCCTTTAGCGCAGACATCACTGCGGTGTTTGTCATAGTAGGACTTGGATATGCCGCAATGTTTCAGGAACTCTTCTGCCCAAAGTCTGCCGCGTTCACGGGGGCGGATGGTCTGTGATACGGATAAAACCATATAGCAGACGCGCAGGTTCTCTTTCGGGCGGACGGTAACGGGGCGTGAAGTCGGCTTCAGGTTCATGAAATTCACGAAGTCGCTGCCCGACGCAAATTCAAATTGATAGTCATTGCACACTTCGTAAATGAACAGGCACAGGGCGAGATCAACGGTGTCCATCCATGAGACCGTTTCCTGCAGCAGACTTGCACGGCTCATGGCTTGTCCTCCTTCATCTGGTTGATGTCAGACAGGATGCTTTCGGCGATTCCATGCAGGCGTTCCACCAACACATCAAGAAACATCGGCTTGAAACAGTATACGCAGAAATACCTGCTGCGTTCCTGCTGCCACTCGTTATATAAATGGTCGGTTTGTGCATGAGCCGTGTCGTACTCCGCTTTCTTGGCATCGCATTCAACAGATAACTTCATGTATTCCTCCGAATCCAACGGCAGGAAGTCCAGACGGTTGTTCAGTGCCGAATATTTGCGCCAGAGTTCAGTGGAGGCGGCTTTCGCTTCCTCGTACCGGAGTTCAAACGGTTTCAGATATTCTTCAAAAAGGGCTTCAAAGTTCACAACCTGCAATGATGTTTTGTCTAGGGACAGATATGTTTCACTCTCCGAAAAAAGGGCGGAAGAAAATTTCAGAAGCTGTTCTGCGTCCTTCTCCGCCAATGATTCCGCTTCTTCTACAACCGTGTTCGTGTCACAGAAGTCCCGGTAAAACAGGGATAACAGCAAGGCTTGGGCAAAAGAGAATGCACCTTGCTCGCAAGTGGAGAGAAGCATGTTCACTTCGTGTAGCCGTTGTGAAATATTTGATAGCGTACAACTCATATTCATAGAAACATTGTCATATATGCCGGAAGATACAGCATGTCTTCTTCCTTACGCATATCTTTCGTATAAATCAGATATTTGTTTTTTATCCGGACTGAAAATTTTCTGCAAAAGGCATCCAAGGAAGCATGTGCCTTATAACCTGATGATTTCACCTCGATGGGACTTATCTTGTCATCTTCGGCTATCAGAAAATCTACTTCGTAATTGTGCTTTCCGCTTTCTGTGGGAAATGTGTAATAGTACAACTCATGTCCGGCGGCTTTCAACATCTGGGCGATGACATTCTCATAGACATACCCTAAATCCGCACTCAGTTTGTCACTGAGAAGTTTATGATAAATCGTGTTGTCGGTGAATTTCTTGTCCCAAAACGCAAGAGTGACGAACAGCCCCGTGTCGCCAGCGAACATCTTGTATTTGTCCGGGGCTTGATGCAATGCCATTCCGGCACCCGGATCATTGGCATGATAAGCCATGTTGACCACCATTGATTCCTTGATTTCTGAAATGATTTCAGCCAGTTCGGAACTGCGTTTGCCATCTGTCGCGCTCCATGCCAGATACCTGTTGGCGTTACTTGTCAGCTGTGCCGGAATCTGATGGAACATCTTGGAAGCATTGCCGGTCGGATCAATTTTATTGAAATCGTCTTCATACAATGTTATGATGGAACGTTTCACACTGTCTACCTTTTCAAGATTGTTGGTGTCAAGATAGGAGGCCACAGCCTGCGGCATACCGCCGATAAGCATATACAAGCGGAAATCACGCATCAACTTACGGTTCGTGGCATCACCCAAAGAAGTCCTGTTGTGGAAACAACTTTGGAGCAACTTTATCGTTGCGGTATCTCCCAATGCCCACTTGAACTCTTCATAATCCATCGGATACATGTGAAGTTTGACTTCCTCGCTTGGGATAAGAATATCCTTGACGTTCTTGCGGATTGAAATCAGCGAACCTGTTTCAATATAATCATATCTTCCGTCTTTTACAAGATACTTGATGGCCTGCCTTGCTTTAGGCGCGAGTTGGACTTCATCGAAGATAATGACGGACTTGCGTTCTCTCAGTTCTATACCGTACTCCAATTGCAGCCGCATGAAAATACGGTTAAGGTCAGATACGTCATTGAACAAGTCGCGGATTTCGGAGGAACATGCGGCAAAATCCACCAATATATGAGTGTCATATTCGTTTGTCGCAAACTCTTCGGCAACGGTGGACTTCCCGACACGCCTTGCACCCTGTATCAATACGGCTGTTCTACCCTCATCTGTCCGCTTCCATCGCAGAAGTTCATCGTAAATTTTCCTTTTGAATATCATAGATTGACTTTTATTGATGGCAAAGATAATATGCGCTGCACGAATCTCAAAATACATTCAGTTAAAAATAACACTAATCTCAATTTATTTAGACGCAACGCATAAATCTCAAAATTTATATTACACAATAATACAGCAATCTCACTTTTAGATGAATCCAAGATTCTCTTGTTCTAATCTGTGGCTTCTTCCCGCTCAAACATCCTGTCCACCATATCCACCGCTTCAATCTTCTTGCTGTCGACAATTTTGGCGTAAATCTGCGTTGTGCGCACATCGGCATGCCCCATCAGCTTGCAGGTGGTATAAAGGTCGGCTCCAACGGTCATCATCATCGTTCCGAAGGTATGACGGCTTGTGTGGTAGGTAATTTTCTTGTCAATGCCCGCCTTTTCCACCCATTGCCTGAGTATTTTGTTGGTGGTCATGCGTGACGGAAGTGTTGCAAAAACAAGAGTCTCATCGCTATCGTCCGCTTTTCGCTTGGGCAGCCATTTTACAGCACTTTGCGAGAGCGGCGTATAAATGGGCGTAGATGTCTTCTGCTGCACGGTGGCAATCATATACCTGCCGTCATTGCAAATAATATCTTTCCAGCAAAGAGTTTCCATGTCGCTCAGGCGCAGCCCACAGTAGCATGAGAACAGGTAGGCTTGCTTGACAGTTTTGTTGCGGCATTCCGTAGCGATAAGAAGTTTCACCTCCTCAATAGTGAGGAACTGGCGTTTAGACTCTGGCTTCTTAACCCGCTCCGAAGCGGATAACAACATGAAAGGATTTTCGTCCAGCCACTCTGCCCTGACCGCAGCGTTCAAGGCTATGGAGAGTTGGGAGATATATCCTACGACTGAACCTTGTTCCAAAGTTTTCCCTTGCCTGCCTTTGTATGTATGCTGTATCCAGTCTATGAAGCCGAGAGCCCATGTCTTGTCGATGTTGCCCATTTTTGTGTCCTTGCCATATTGATTGATGACTTTGATGACACTTCTCAATTTTTCTATCTGCTTTATGCCTTTGCGCTCCTGAATGGCATAGAACTTTTCCAGCCAGTCGGCTAGTGTAAGTTTCTGCCACGCTGATTTGTTCTTTATTCCGGCTTTGGCGTTTGTAATGTCAATGATACGCTGCGATTTTATTGTTTCAACCGCCGCACGGGTGGCGCGGTTCTGCTCTCTTACCATTGCATTGATTTCCGGCAAATGATACATCTTCAAAAATTCATAACTACGCTTGCCATTCACATAGATGTCAAGGTAATATGATTCGGAACCGTCGGCAAGCCTCTTTGTGCGTACCCTTACAGGCTCTTTTAACTTGTTTGATTTCTTGTTTGCTGCCATATCTAAAATATTTTATCTATCAATGAAACCGCTTCCTCTTTTTTCTTGTCTATAATTTTGGCATAGATTTGTGTGGGACGCACATCGGCATGTCCCATCATCTTGCTTGCAGTATAAAGGTCAACTCCGGCAGTTATCAGCATCGTTCCATAAGTATGACGGGCGCAATGTGAAAAACATGCCCGAACGGCATTTTGCAGTTGGCAGCAACAAAAACGTAAACGGTTTGGAATGAGGCGATTTTCCATTTTCGGGGAGGCAGTCAACCGCATATTGTAGCGAGACAACCGTTACCAGATCGTTACCCGTATCGTTACCTTGGTGTCCACAGGTAACCGGCAGTGATTGACGGTACTCCGCACGGCGTTTTATTCTCTGAATCACCGGATTTTGCATAACGACGAACGCTTTGAACCACGGTATCTTTGCCTCGAGCAGGGAACCCTAAAAAACCAGTCGTTATGAAAGAAGTCAGTTGCAAGGTTTTGCTCTACCTGAAAAGGAGCTCCCTGACCGCTTCGGGTCAGGCCCCGATCATGTGCCGCGTGACGGTCGGCCGATCGATGGTGCAGTTCAGCAGCAAGCTCACCTGTACACCCGCGTTGTGGAATGTCCGCGAGCGACGTCTCAGCGGCAAGAGCCGCGAAGCCGTGGAGACCAATGCTCGGATCGAGAAGCTGCTGCTGGGAATCCATGAGGCCGTCAAGAGCCTCTCGACCCGCCCGGGAGGGTTCGATGCCGAGGCGGTCAAAAACCAGTACCAGGGCAGTCTGGAGACCCGCATGACCCTTCTCCGCCTGCTGGACCGCTACATCGAAGGTCTCCGCAGCCGGGTAGGTATCGACTGTGCCCGAACCACGCTGAGCACCTACGTCTATACGCGGCGCTCGCTCGAAGCCTTTATCCGCCGGCGGTTCGGACTTCCGGACCTTGCCTTCGGACAACTGAACGAACAGTTCATCCGCGAGTATCAGGATTTCACGCAGACCGAGCAAGGTTACGCCCTGCAGACGGTGCGCCACTATCTGGCCGTGGTGAAGAAGATCTGCCGCCTGGCCTTCAAGGAGGGGCACTCTGAGAAGCTGCATTTCGCCTACTACAAACTGCCCCGACAGGTGGAGACGACACCCAAGGCATTGAGCCGCGCCAGCTTCGAGAAGATCCGCGATCTGGACATTCCTGCACAGCGACGGTCGCTCTCGCTGAGCCGCGATCTCTTCCTCTTCGCCTGCTATACGGGCACCTCCTATGCGGATGTCTCGCGCCTGACCGGGGAGAACCTCTACACGGATGAATCGGGCGCCCTATGGCTCAAATACCGGCGGAAGAAGACCGACTACCAGGCCCGTGTGAAACTGCTTCCAGAGGCACTGGCCCTGCTCGACAAATACCGCGATGCGGAGCGGGAGACACTCTTCCCGCACCAGTCGGCCGACGTGGTGAAGGCCAACATGAAAGGACTTCGGGGCCTGACCGGCATCCCGGAGGCGCTGACCTACCACGCCGGGCGGCACAGCTTCGCCAGTCTGATCACCCTCGATGAAGGGGTTCCGATCGAGACCATCAGCCGGATGCTGGGCCACAGCAACATCCAGACCACGCAGATCTATGCACGCGTCACGCCCCGGAAACTCTTCGAGGATATGGACCGGCTGATTGCCGCCACGAGCGACCTGAAACTCATCCTGTAAACCCGTTTATTCATCGTTCAAATCCTTTCTACCATGCGAAGTACCTTTCGAGTCTTCTGTTATATCGATCGCCAGAAGGTCCGGGCGGACGGCACGACGGTCGTCTGGTGCCGGTTGAGTATCGACGGCAAGCGTGCCGTACTGACAACGGGCCTCTATTGCCGGCCCGAGATGTGGGATCCCCGCCGCGGGGAGATCCTTTCACCCCGGGAGAACAACCGGCTGGAAGCCTTCCGCCAGCGGGTTGTCCGCACCTACGAACAGATGCTGGAGGAGCAGGGCGTGGTGAGCGCCGCAATGCTGAAGGAGCGGCTTGTCGGGCGCCATCCGGTTCCGACGACCTTGCTGGCGACAGGCGAGGCGGAGCTTGAGCGGCTGGCGCGCCGTGCCGAACGGATCGGCTCGACCTCCACGTGGAGGGAGTCGCGCCTCATGCAGGGCAACCTGCGGCGCTTCCTGCAAAGCCGCGGCGAGGAGGATCTTCCGCTGCGGGATCTGACCGAGGCATTCGGGCAGGCCTTCAAACTCTACCTGAAGAGCTCGCAGCATCGCAGCCCCTCCTACATCAACCGCAGTCTGACCTGGCTCAACCGACTGGCCTATATCGCCGTCGACCGGGAGATCCTGCGATGCAACCCGCTGGAGGATCTCCCTTACGAGAAGAAAATCCCGCCGCGCCATCGGGCCATCAGCCGCGAGGATCTGCAGCGTCTGCTGACACACCCGCAAGCGGATCCGCGGCTGGAGCTGATCCGCCGGATGTTTCTCTTCTCCTGCCTGACGGGGCTTGCCTATGCGGACATGCAGTCGCTCTATCCGCGCCACATCGGACAGACCGCCGAGGGTCGGAGCTACATCCGCAAACAGCGGGTCAAGACCCGCATCGAGGCCTTCATCCCGCTGCATCCCATCGCCGAGCGGATCCTCTCGCTCTACAACCGGACGGACGACACGCAGCCGGTCTTCCCGCTGGGACCGCGCGACGGAATCTGGCACGACATCCACCAGCTGGGCATCATCGTCGGCATCCGAGAGAACCTCTCATACCACCAAGGCCGCCACAGCTTCGGCACGCTGGCCATCTCCGCCGGGCTTTCCATCGAGAGCATCGCCAAGATGATGGGCCATGCGAACATCTCCACCACCCAGGGCTACGCGCAGATCACCGAGCAGAAGATCTCCGAGGATATGGACCGCCTGATCCGCCGCCGTGCACGGCGGCAGGACGAATCCCAGTCCAAGATGTAGCGACTTCCCGACGACGGCCGGCTCCCGGAGACCCCGAGGCCGGCCGTTGTTTTTGTCCCGGCTCCTTTTCATCCGGCAACAAGGTAATGGGCCGGAGCGAAATGCCAACCTCATGCCCCGAGGGTTTTCCCGAGTAGAGGCCTCCGCAGATGGAGATGCTCCCCGGGGAAAAAGGTTGTCGTATTCGCTCCGGCCCGTTTGGGAGGATGCTACCGATGAAAAGGAGAAATTCCATGCAACGATTTTAAGCCATGCCATAAACAGGCCATTAAACCCGACTGTCGACTAGTCAAAATCAAAATCACCATAGATGTCGGGATCTTCGATGCCCTCCAGAAGAGTGGTATCAGTCACACTATTGGCTGCAATAATAACAGACTCATATAATTCTTCGGGTATGTTATGAAAGAAATAATATTGAATGTCGTCATTGGCTACATGGATCGAATGGACATCCCTATAAACATATAAATAATCTTTTGCCCGTGTGAGAGCCACATACAGACATCGACGCTCCTCTTCCATCGCCTCAACCCCATTCAAAATGGCTCTTTGAGTCGGATACGAATTGACTGATGCATTGGTCAGATATACAGAATTGGCTTCCAGACCTTTGGCGGAATGAATAGTCGAAAGAATAACATAATCTTCGACTTTCCCGCCAACTTTGTTCGTTACATCAAGCTTGGGATCAAGGACATATTCAGCGACAAATTCAGCAATACTTCCCGTACTTTTTGCAACATCCTGCAAGATAGGAAAATCATTTTTGCGCCACTCCCATTCGTCCTGATACAACTCTTTGAGGCGATCCGTCATGACATTAAGTGCTTCGCTAATTGCCGTACTTGGATCAAACTGCAAGTTGCTCAGCCGCTCCAACGTCATCGATATTTCAGGCTGCAGATTCATCGACATCAGCATCTGGATACTGTCGCCGAGATTTTTGGCGCCAATTACCTCTCCAATAATTCGGGCTGCAGACACTTCTCCTATATTTTTCCACAATTGCAAATACCTCGACCAAGCAATTTCATCCAAATAATTGGATACAATTCTCATCGGAGCTACCACATCCCGGATATGTTTTGAGGTCATAAGGCCTCGTCCACCGTATAATACATACGGAATCTTCTTTTTCAAACAACAACTTTCCACCATCTTCAATCCCCATGCACTTCGAGACAAAACCAGGTTGTCCCGATATTTATAACCCAACACGGGGATGCTTTCCTGTATTTTGTCTGTAATGTCGTTTGCCTCCTCCCATTCATCCTCCCAATGGATAAATTGAGGCAATACTCCCTTTCCTCGATATGCCGTGAGTTCTTTATCGTAGTTTAACGGAGAATTTGCAAGCAGCCAATTGGATAAATCCAGGATTTCCTGTGTGGATCGATAATTGATCGTCAATTTTTTCACTTCTGAATCGGGAACCACCTTTGCAAAATCATGAATGGTTCTGAAATCGGCCCCACGGAATGCATAAATGGATTGTGCATCATCTCCAACACAGAACAAATGACAGTCTTCATAGAAAGAGGAGAGCAATTCGTATTGCAAAGGGTTCGTATCCTGCATCTCATCCACCAGAATATGATCATATTGCCGGGCAATATGATGACGCAGTTCTGAATTTTTCTTCAGATACTGGCTGATGATTAGAAGTATGTCGTCATAATCGATATATTTCCGACTTTTCTTGTATTCGATGTACATGGCAATGACACCCTGCAAAATCTTCTTTTCGGCATCCACATTAAGATTATCGCTTGCATTGTCGTACAACTTCATGCGGATCGCTTTTGACAACGAACATCTGGCATTGATCGCATACGAATAGACATCCTTGATGGCTTCAGGTTTAATCTTCTTGCCCTCGGCATTCTTCACGTTCCATTTTCGGCCGCACAACAATTTGAAACAGCTGTCCTGATCGTCTTCGTCCAAAAGCGTATAACCGGCTTGTGGAAATATTTTGGAATGACTTTTAAGAATGGACATACACCAGGAATGAAAGGTCTGTCCCGTAAGGCCCTCTGATTTACTCGACGTCAACTCGGCAGAAATACGTTCAACAATTTCTGCGGCAGATTTACGGGTAAAGGATAGAATCAAGATTCGTTTAGGAGAAACCCCTGAATTAATCAGATATTTTGCCCGAGATATGATGGTTCTCGTCTTACCTGTTCCTGCACCGGCAAGAACGAGAAGATGTTTCCCTCCAAAAGTAGCTGCATCCTTTTGTTGTTCGTTTAAACTCTCCATAGATTCATCACATATATTTCTCCATAAAAGTAAAAAAAGCAAATGTATTTACCAATACCTTGTATGTTCAACTCTTTCTTTGTTTGCCATGAAACCCTCCTCCAGCATCCGCTCGATATCCGAGGAGCGGTAGAGAATCTTGCCGCCCAGCTTGATGTAAGGAATCCGCCCCTGGTTGCGGTAATCCTGCAAACTCCGGCGGCTGATCTTCAGCCGCTGCGAAAGCTCCTCATCCGTATAGAAGCTCTCACCGTCCAACGAAAATTTGCGTTTCGAGAATAGCGTCTCCAACGCCTTGGAAAGACGCTCCAACGCCTGGAAGTACGAGCGAATCCGCTCGTCATGCTCCGTAATCAATTCATTGCCCATTTGCCGTCTGTTTGATGCAAGATCCGGCGCGGCACTACTACGAGGTGTCACGATCCGGATCCCGCCGTTTATACTCCGTTTCTGCGCTTCTGTTCGTGCTTGCGCCGTGCTTCCAGCACCGCAAGGAACGACCGCACATCTTCTGCCCGATAGTAGATCTTGTGGTTGATCTGCGTATAGGAGAGCGACCCGTTGCCGCGAAGGGTCTGCAACGTCCGTTTGGAGATATTCAGCAGCTGGCAGACCTGCTGGTTGTCCAGCCATGGCTCCGGCTCGCCGATGCGGTGTGCATGGCAGAGCGCGTCCATCCGTCGGGCGAACTCCTCGAATCGCGCAAGCATCCGCTCGAAGGTCCGGGATTCTACATTGACTATTCCCATGGCAATGTCGTTTTAAGATCCCGGGAAAGAGTCTGGATCCGGTTGCGGCACCAGGCCGTGATTTCCTCGTCGAAGGTTGCGAAGTGGTGTTCCAGCACACGGTCCAGATAGCTGTACATCGAGATTTTGTCGTTGTCGAGGAGTCGCACGATTCGCTGGATCCGTTGGTGAAATTTCGGACGGACATAAATGGCCTTGCCGTGGAGAGCCGCGGTCTTGACCGGCAGCAGGAAGAGGCGCTCGTAGTTGGAGACTTTTCTCGATAAAGTCCCGGAATCGAGGGACGCCGTTCGGCTATCGCCCCGAAGTTCATTCTTTTGTTCTTGCATAATGATTGGCTTTTATGGTTTCGAGAGCGAATATAGGAGCTTCAAAGATGTTTTCTCCACTATCAGCGCTCTATGGCAGTGGTTGGCGTCGGTGTGGCACAGGTTGGCGTCGGTGAGAGTCCAAATAGCGTATTGGAAGACATTCCTTTGGCGTGCCAAAAAGAAAATCTGACATTCTGCTTTTGGGCTGACTGAAGAAGGAGATTGTCAGTCCAACAAGGGAGGTGGCGGCAACCCTAATACCTCTGCTCCCTCAATATAAAGTCTCCTACAGACACCAATAGATCAAGGAAACAAGAGATCCGTAACCCAAGGTATCATGAACTCCGGGAAACAAGACTTCAAGGGCTCTTGAGGCCAAGAAAACATGACGCCAGGAGATCATGAAGCCATGAGTCCTAGACCTCAACAGTGCCTGAGTTTCAGATTTCAGGACTTCTTGAGGTCCAGATATCAAGAAATCTGGAGGTCTTGAGTTCTTGACCTCAGGAGTTTGCGAGTACAAGAACTCATGATTTCGGGACATCAGGGATTCTTGACGTCTGGATATCAAGATACCAAGACTTCAATCCATACTGATTTCCTGGCATCACTACCTCATGATGGATTGAGTTCAAGAGTTATTCATCCCATTTCAAGGCAATTTTGTTCCCGATGTCGGCTTCGGGAACGGATGGTTCGCCTCTTCAGATTGGCCGGCGAACAAGCGGAAACGGGACGTGATATTCGACCCGTTTTTGAGTCCCCGGAACATGATATGTTTCGGGACTCAGCAAGCTGTGTTTTCCGTTACGCGAAATAGATTTCGTAACAGAAAACAGCTTGCCCGCAAGGGGATGGAAAACTCCTCCGAAGTCGTCGCTTTTTACCGGGCACCCCGTGTGCCAACACCGATTTTCAATTGATCTGGAGTTTTCGTCGGTCCCCAGCTGAGTTCTGCTTCCCGAAAACTCATTTTTGAGACTTGTTGCACACAAAAAAACGGGGCGAATCCTGTAAGATTTTCCCCGTAAAACGATATTTTGATTTCAATAATGTCGCGAAGAAAATACCCGATAAGAGACTGGTTTTAGTAATTATACACCCTTATTAAGGACAAAACAATCCTTGAATTTTGAACTTTATCAGACTGTTTAGCGCCAATAAAATAGGATTACCATGCTAAAATCCGTTACATAGAAACCTGATTACCATTCACAAATTAGAATCAAGCTAAAGGGGAGGTTTCCCTTCATCGTTTGTAAAAAAGACACTTGTCTGGCTTAAAACTGCAGAGTAAAAAACTCAATGTTATATTATGTTGCAATGAGTTCCGTATATAGCGCTAAATTTCTGGGAGGGAGGTTAGTACAATCCAAGCCATTTCTATATCCAGATGTGAATTAGCATATTCTTGATTTAATAAATCTTCCGATAATAAATTGTCGTATTTTTGAGTTATTTTAACAGGACGGGATTTTAACTTTGCCAATTCCTCTCCATTGGGTTTATCTGCTGATTTTATCTTCTCTATATCTTGAGATGTGATATTCTCAACGAAAAAACTTCCGTACGGGCAAGACTTCCCTAAGCGATACTCAGCAATTAACGATATTGTACGGTTGACTTTTGATCCAGCCCAGGTTAAAAAGTATATATTATTACCGTATTGTATGAATGAGTTTTTTGCTACATTATTTTTTTGGAAGAATAAGCGGCCGTCTTCTAAAGCCTCACTGCATTTTGTGCGCTTATCCAAATAGGCATATATGGTATCATACATATATATGTCTCTCATTTTTAGTGCAATAAGACGTTCTATATCGATGCCATCACCATTAAATTGTGCTATTCCACCATGTTTGATAGGAGATACATAAATTGTAGCAACCTTTTCATCCCAACTGTCAACCATCCATCTTTTGCCTGCAAGAATAATTACGGTGTTTGTTGCTGGCTTGAACTGAATAGTCCCGATACGTTTTGATGTTGATTTATCAACAACAGTCAAATCAACAGGGGAATTGAACGCCACATAGAAATCGGGGGCCTTTAACAATTCTTCGCCTTTCTCTCCTATTACGATTTGTCCGGTATTTAATTGAGAAATGACTTTGTTCGCACCAAGGGATCGAAGAACTTTCAGGAATAACTCAGGCGAAATATTTTTAAAAGCTCCTTTATCGCATAGAAGTAACCACCCCTCTTTGGGATAAAAACTACCGAACTGTGCAATAACGGCAAGAATCTGCTGAATGAGCGTAGACAAGTGATAGCTGCCTGTAGCCGGCACCTCATATCTGTGCTCTCGCATTAATTCGATCACTGCAATATTTTGCACAAGATTGGCATGCAGATCATACAATAATCCGCTGTTCTTGTCTTCAATGGAAAACACCCGCAAGATAGAAGGCTCATTACGACGTCCTGAACGTCCCAGACGCTGTCTTAATCCAGATATAGAATTTGCAGTACCAATTTGTGCAATGGATTTTACTTTCCCAATGTCTATACCCAATTCCATCGTGGAAGTACAGAATGCTGTCACAGGATATTTTCCACATTGTAGATCTCGTTCGACGGATTCTCGCTCTGTTTTTGACAAACTTCCGTGATGCACTCTAAATTCATTGGGAACTCCGTTTGCCTCACATAAATCAATTGCTTTTAAAGCATATGTTTCAGCCTCTGCCCGAGTATTCGTAAACACCAGATTATTACTTCCTCTCAATTGTGTATATATCTCCTCCGATATAGACGCTGTAACATCCTTGTCTTTTTGACGAATATACTCCTTGACCAGCACTTTGATTTCATGGTTACTGTCCCCTTGTGGTGGTATAGCACAAGGTAAAGCTCCATCATTGCGCAAAAATTGTTTGACAGAGTCATAATCAGAGAATGTCGCACTCATTGCAATACGAGGAATATGCCGACGTACGATTTGTTCCAGGCGACATAATAGAGACTGCAACTGTTTCCCTCTTTCCGTTCCTATGAATGAATGCAACTCATCTATTACTACATACTTTAACGAGGAAAATGCAGATAGTACATATTCTTTTTTGTTGATGAAAAAAGATTCAAGCGACTCCGGGGTAATGATAATAATACCATTGGGCTCTTTTAAGGAGCGTTTTTTCCGGGAAAAATCAATGTCACCATGCCACGGGGTTACGCTGAGATCCATTCCAGAAGTCATATTGACAAGGCGTTTATACTGGTCATTGATCAGAGCTTTCAATGGGCTGACATACAAAACCTGATAACCTTTTGGTGCCGGATCTCGCAATATGGAGGTGAGAATTGGTAAAAATGCAGCTTCAGTCTTTCCTCCAGCCGTTGATGCACTGATGATGACATCTCGATCTCCAGCAAGAACGAGAGGAATGGCATTTTCCTGAATGTCTTTCAAAGAAGTCCAGCCCTGTCTCCAGATCCATTTACGGACCTTTTCATCAAGAAGAGAATATGACGTCGAAGTCTTGTTCATTATAACCTGAAAGATGCAAATTCATCTTCATGAATTGCATTTTGTTTATCTGCCTGCTGCGAAATAATCGCACTTATTTCTGTGGGCTCGACATCTTGAGCAACCTCTATCTGATCAATCATGCTGGACCATTGTAAATCCGGGTATTGCTCAAGCATGGATAATAGATCCAAAAAGCCTTTGATCGTATTCCGCGGTGTCCTAAAGTAACTGTCACCTATCTTATTGGCACAATGATTCAAATAGGCCAGGAGTCCATCATCTGGAATCAGGTATTGTTCTTCATGCCCGCTTGCATAAACATTCCGGAGGTTCTTCAACAGAATGAACATTTCTTCTTTTGTCAGATTGGCCAATCTTAATACGGTAGTGTTGTAATCAGTCAATCCGAGATCCTTCGAAAACGAATTCTCACTCAACCGGGATTTTAATGCTTCATAGCTATACAAGCCTCTATTCCCGTCCGTTAAAAATTCAGGGGTCCCAGACATGATAAAGCCAATATGAGACAATGTACCTTGCAACGTGTTGTTCAGTATGGATAGGATTTCTTCATAATTGGCTTTACGAGAGCTGCTATTGGAGATCTTATATAAGTTGACCATTTCGTCAAGACAGATAAGCAGCCCGTTGTATCCAGCCTTTCTGACAAAAATAGAATAGAGAATCAGAGTATTGAAGAATGTTGCATCATTAATAAATTCACGAACGCCAAGATCTCTCAAGGCGTCGGTTTTTGTTGTATACTCTGCCCTTAACCAACGTAGTACTTTGTCCTTTAACTCTTCATCTCCGTTTTTATATGCCGTCCAATATTTATTGACGACCTGAGCAAATGCATAACCGCCAGGATATTCTTTCAGTTCATTCAATTGCTCGTATATGGCGGAAGAAATATCCAACCCTTTTTGAGCCGCTATGTCGCGGGCCGTAGAAATAAATTTCTCAAGAATATTGGGTAGCGCATTCCCATCCTGCTTGGTTCGCGTAGATAACGATGAAATCAACTCTGACAACAAGAGTCGGGCCTGACCGTCGCTTCCATGCAGACGTTTCGTTGGAGATAAGTCCGCATTCATTGTTACAAGGCCCTTTTCCAGGGCAATGCTTCTGACCAACGAAAGGAAGAAGGTTTTACCTGATCCGTATTCACCAATGACAAGGCGAAAGGAGGTCCCTCCGTCTGCGATGGTAGCGACATCCTTGACAAAAGATTTGAGTTCTTTATCCCGTCCAACCTGGATATGCTGTAAACCCACTCGTGGCACGACTCCACTTCGCAATGATTGAATAATGGTCTCTCGTTCCTTCGGTTTGATAGGTCTTATCATATTAATTGTTCTTTATAAGCCAATGTTACAAATAGCGTCTCTCCGTCATCTTCCACAACAGCATCATCCACTCTCGAGTATGCAAAATCATTGATCTGCTCCAATACGGCACCTAACATTACTCCTCTTTTCCTGCATTCTTGTTCTATGTCCGCCCGGTTCCAAATCTCCTTGGTCAGAAGCAACTTCAGAATATCGACCCAGGCTTCGGCTGGCTTATTTGACGGGATATCTGTCTGCTGTTGGTCTTTATCCCCAACAAATATATCCGATAGCAGTTCTTGAGCTTCTTTGGTCTGCTGTTCAAAGATACGGAGTTTTTCGGGATTGATAATTACTTTTGTTGTATCTGATGCATCCTTATGGTCGATTTGTTTTTTTGAGGGATTGTCCTTTTGCAGAAAATGGTAACTTTCGTGTATTCTTTTCAGTTTGTCATACATAGCCCGCGCCCGCTTGGACGTGTACTCCAGTCCCGTGGCCGTGGTCTGACCCAGCGTCCGCAGCTCGTCGGCAATAGGCGTAAAATCGGTGTTCGCCGTGATCTTTCCGTTCCGGGCCTCCCAGTTCTGAATGAACCGCCAAAAGAATACGTTAGCTGGATTGTGCAACGCTCGCTCCCGGCGTGCGGCGCCCGCAGCCCTAGCAGCCTTAGAAATGGCTTCCATGTTCGCCTCGATATTCCACCGCTCGCCGCGTTGCTTCTTGGCAGCCAATGCGGCCTTCGTTCGCCGACTGATCAATCCCCTTTCATATTGTGCGACTCGGGCCAAAATTTCAAGAATTTTGGCATCAACGAATGGCATATCACAGAAATAAACGTCTATTTCCGAGGAGAGGACTTTTGATGTAAACCCTATATTATGAGCCCAAAGATTGAGCTCGGCAAAGACCAGTATGCTTTCATTTGCTTGGCAATAGTCTATGGCCTCAAACAATTTAATTGGTGTGGCATTTTTATCAATAACTGTATCATCGATATACTCTTTTATGAGCCTCCATCCTCGTGTGTTTATGGTTTGAGCACATATTATTCGCTGCCGTGTTATTGCTGCTGGGCCAGAAACTTCGTCTGATTGGTAATCCGAAATATATAATACGGCGGTTCGCGTCATCTATTGTTACATTCAAATTTTTTACTAAATCGTTCATTATAAACTAACAGAGCCTATTGAATTCTTGATTCAGCTGCTCTTTGTACGCTAACGTCACAAATAGCTTCTCTCCGTCATCTTCCACAACAGCATCATCGACCTTGGAATATGCAAAATCATTGATTTGCTCCAATACGGCACCTAACATTACTCCTCTTTTCCGGCATTCTTGTTCTATGTCCGCTCGGTTCCAAATCTCCTTGGTCAGAAGCAACTTCAGAATATCGACCCAGGCTCCGGCCGGCTTGTTTGACGAGGGATCTGCCAGCTGTTGGTCTTCATCCTCAACAAATATATTCGACAGCAGTTCTTGAGCCTCTTTGGTCTGTTGTTCAAAGATACGGAGTTTTTCGGGATTAATGACAACTTTAGGGGCTTCTGCTGGTTTGGCTTGGCCAATTTGATATTCTACGGCATCCGATTTCCTTTCCACCACAGCAAAACCTTCATCATCAGTAAGAGTACGGTGTATCAGGACATGGATATTTTCAGCATTTATGCCCAATAGCGGTAATAGTTTTTTTAACCGTTCCGCTCGTTTGGGACGGACATTCCCGTTCGTGCATGAGTAGGGTATCAATTCGTGGCCAAATATTTCTTGTTGCTTTTGTGTCAGATTCTCCTGAATAGATTTTTTAATTTGCTGGTCAAGAATCTGCTTGACAGATGAGAATCTCCACTTGGCAACCGCATATAGATGCTCGACATTCTCAAGTTGGGCTCCATGGATTCGAATATAGTCAAATATGGCGGCTACATCGGAATCAAGGATATTGTCCTCCTGGACTATATATGCTGCTAATTTAATAAACAGATCTATCCTCAAATACTCTTCCGTCGGGTGTTGAATCTGGTTTCGGTCTAAACTTCTGTAAACAACACAATTATTGTGAAAGTTGAGCCGCTTTTTATCAAGTTCATAGTCTGGAGCTATCCCATACCCCAAACGACGAAGCCCATTTTGAATAGATTCGATATGGCTTTTGTACAAACTTGATTCATTTTCGCATTGACACTCACAAAGACGTAACAAGTCGTCTATATTCATTACGGCATATGGATCCTGTTCAATCGTCTCATGGAGAGTATCGACTAAAGCCTTGATTTGGGGATTTTCCAGAATGTCGATTTCCTGCGGCAATGCAAAGAGAGCTTCAACCGACTCTCTCCCATCGGCTCGTTTTACAATATCGCAGTAGTCTCTGAAAAAACTTATTGAATAATGATAACAATCATAAACGATTGTCTGTATTGAGTAGACGTCTATGTCAATTGAGGGTATTGTATATGATAATGTTACGTCTTCTGAATTAAACAGGCTTGCATTATCGTGTTTTATATAGCGATTATTATACGAAGACTGTGAAATTCGGGTAATAGACACATCGTGGTATTTTTTTGCAAAATAATCCGCAAAAAAACGACTCAATACAGGCTGATATTTTCCTGGAATTTTCTGATCGAGATCGTATAGCTTTAATGCTGTCTCATAAATGACTTTTGCTGAAAGGGCTTGTATATCTTTGACAGAACGATATATCACCATTCTTTGATATGCTGCATTCTGCTTCAAGATTTCAACATGATCGAATTCACACTTATCATTCTTGAAATATTTAGAATACGCACTTCCAATAAAATCGTCCAATGCATATCGAATTGAACAATTTGACTGATACGACCTGTCCGATTGTTCCTCATTAAGCGAATGTCTGATCGATATTATATCTGAAAGGATGGATCGGCGATCTGCTTTCTTTGTCTCCGGATCTATAAACATCCGGATTTCACATCCATATAGATAAAACAACAGTATTTCCGCTGGCGCATCAGAAGTCTTTATGCCACCCGACAACCACATGAGATACTCATACCGTTGATGTGGAGCCATATCCCGATATGTACAGAAAGGGATTTGTGGTTCCATGGCATCCTTTTGGATCGGTAACTCAGGATCTACAACAGATCCATATATATGTGAGCATTCGTTTGCCTTGATTAATTTAGTCGGCAGCAAAAAACATTCTCCCACGTAAAAATTGCCTCGCTCAAGTTTGATGCCTTGTATTTCCATAATTTCGCCCGAAGCAATCCATCTGCAACGTTGCCCAAGGACCTTATCATAGTGATGCAAGGATTCCGATGCGTCATTCTGTTTAACAGTTATAACAGCCTGCCTGATCGCATTGTCAATGTATCGCTCCTCTATATCGTATTTTTCTGCGAGCGTATCAAGTTGTTGCTTCAGAAGAGTATAATCGCGATGACACATATAGTCATCAGCCAAATCATACATCAATATGTAGACATAATTTAGATTTCCTTTGACATCTATGAATATGTTTTTTAAAAATTGCTCTTTGAAATGATTATAAAAACGTTTCTGAGCACTATTGGCATATGAAAGTTCAGACGCCGAATATACATACGTCGGAGCCCAATAGGGAACGTCTCTTTCGCGTTGTCGAGTTCGCAATAGGAGCTCCCAATATGCACATGGCAATCCCGCTGATTGATAATCATCAATTACATTCTTAATAAACAGTATTTCATCCTCTAATTTGCCTTCCTGATGCAAATCGGCGACATGCTCTCTTAATTGTTGACAATATTTGGCATCTTGCAAAAGAGCAGAGTGCGGTTGATTGGCTTGTAATACTGGTTGATTAATTGCGGAATTGGAATCTTGCTCACACTTCGAACAACATGCCGTTCTTTGCTGTAATGCAGTGATGATCTGGGAGATTACGGATGATTTTTGTCTTTGCACGTAGGATTTGCGCACCCTTAGTAGCAGCTCCCAATAATTGCATGGCTGGCCTGCATTATGACATTGTTGGATAACGTTCTCAATATAGGCGATTTCTGATTCAAGATCACCTCTTGCGTGAAGCGTCCGGGCCATATCTTTGGCCCTTGACAGATTAAGAGGTGGCTCTGTACTCTCTTTGATAACTTGAGCAGACTTGTTGTCAATATCCAGGCTTTGTTTGGTGCTACGGAAAGAAGTTGTATCCTTCCCTGTTTCTTTGAGGAGAATCGGTTCCTGCCTTGTTTGAGCAAGTTGATCGTCTGATTTTAAGCCAGAGGCTTGTGGTATATTAGAGGCTACATCTGCTGTTGTGTCGGAAGATATAGAATGTGTTAACTCTGTATGCTGTCTACGTGTCTTCTGAAGATGCTCCGGTAATTGGCTGCTTTTTTTACGTCCCGAATAATCGTGATATGCAGCTTTTCCTTTTCTGACTTGTTTTTTGGTCGATGAGTGCTCTCCCCCTGCATCGTAAATAGAGCCCCGTTCCTTGATCAACATATAGAGGAAATATACGAGCAAGACAATAACGCCAATTAGAATGTATGGCCCCAACCACGTAATAAGGAGTATAATAGCTAATATAAAATAGAGAATGGGCATTGCGGTATCTATAATAATTTACGAAAGATACTCATAAATAATGGATTTTGATTACTTTTAATGGTTAAAGTAACATAAACCATCCGTATTATTTACATATTTTTCAATACACCCAAATGTATCATAACAGCACCCCGCCAAGTAGATGTCGGAATAAGTGAATATAAAATGGGCACTACGCAACATCCATCTTTTATAATTACAAAATAGTAACTACCTTTAAAAATCAAACTTGCTTAAATATGGATTTCTCTCTCTGTACAATAGATTGGACGGCTATAAGTGCTATAACCTCCTTCTTGATGACCATTGCCGCGTTTGCTACTATATATTCTTCAGTCAGACAGGGCGAAAAGGATAGGGATCTTCAGATCAAACTACTCCGGCAGCAGCAAGCCCGACAACAACTGGATGACATGGCAGCCAATATCATGGCCATATGCCGCAATATGAATCCTTTTCATATTCTCGAATACTCATTCAAATTGGTAAACAACAACTTCACGGAAGAAGATCGGTATCTTTTGGAAAAGTTAACAGTTGATAATTATTATAACCAAACGAATCTTACAATACAGACTGATCGGTTGGGTAACTATCAATCGGCAAAATCCTTATTGAAACGACTCAAGCAGATTCATCAGGATTATGGCTTATGGTCGAGTACAGTCACAACTCTGTCCAAAATGCTGGGTAGTGCAGAGTTATCAAATCCTCTTATTGAAAAGGCTATCCATCAAATGACAATAGAGATGGCAAGCAGATGTCAGAAAATAGCACCTCATTATCAACAAACCATTGCAACAATAATCGGTCAGGAAGATATTGCAATAGAGAAAGCGAAAAAGATACTGAACATATTTCAGACTGAGATGGCCCGTCATATTCAACAGCAACAAATGGAATTGAATCGGGAATTGACTGAATTTGTCAAATACGAACAGGGGAGAATTGATAAACTGACTGAATAATCAAACTTTTCCATTTGTTGAGATAAGCAAAATCTGAGAATACCTCTTGTTTCTCAACTTTACATCGATTTTTTTCAGTGAAAAATCACTAGCGATGACGCTCTCAATTTAAAGGAGATGCGGATTTTTAATTGTTTGATTCGATTTATATATTTGAAAAATTTTGACACCCCTCATTAAAATACGCTTTTTGAAACATTACCAAATTATGGATCGCTGAGTATGATATAATTTTGTATATTTGCAATACAAAAAGCGTTCTTTCCGGCTATGCAGAATCGAGTGATTCAGAGAATATCGCTCGTCTCCAAATCGTTAGTTCTCAACCGGCTGACTTCTGTAAATATCTCTCATTCAGCGGATATCTCTGAGACCAATGCCTTGCAACGTGCGTCGAGAGATTCTTGCGGATGCCGCAGATGTCGGCCAGTTCCTTCAGATAGGAGTTCATCTTCTGGTTGCTGCATACGGGGAGCAGCACGCCGTGCGTCTGGCAGTAGGGGTGGTCCCTGTAGCGGTCGATAATCTTTTGCGCCTCATCGAGCAGTGGAATGTTGCACATGTTCTTGGTCTTCTGCCGCGCCTTGCGAATCCAGATCTTGCCGTGGATGTCCGCCACCAGATGCTCGGGCTTGAGCTGTTGCACGTCCATAAAGGCCAGCCCCGTCAGACAACAGAAACAGAAGATGTCGCGAACCTGCGCCAGTCGCGTGATGGTGATCTCCTTGTTGAGCAACACCTTCAGCTCCTGTTTCTCGAGAAACTCGCGTTCGACCGGCTCGAAATGAAAGTGAACCTGGGCAAAGGGGTCCTTCTTCATCCAACCTTTGGCCAGCGCAATGCGGATAATCTTCTTGAAGTTCAGCAGGTACTTGGTGGTCGTGTTGTGGCAGCACCGCCGAACCGCTCGGAGGTAGAAATCATAGTCCTCGACAAACTGGTGCGTAATCTCATCCAGATAGCAGTCCTCCTTTTTGTAGGTCGTGCGCAGGAATGCCTCGGTCAGCCGCAGCGAAGTTTCGTAGCGGATCACCGTTCCCGGGGCGAGGCTGATTCCCGACAGTGCCCTGCACTTTTCGTTGTGGGCGCGGAAGACCTCCATCAGCGTGTGACGGTCCGACTGCTCCTTGCCCAGATAGCGGTTCAGAATGATTTGGGCGGATACCTCTTTCTTGTCGAGTTCGAGGTCTCTTTGAATTCGCAGAATGTTGGCGGAAATGGCGTCCAGGTACAGGTTCAAATCCTTTCCGCCGCGGCTTTTTTCGTTGGCTTTTCCTTTTGCCGAGTTCCAGGCGTGCGGCTCGATGAAGCGTTTGATCGAGGCGTCAGCGCGTTCTCCGTTGATTGTCAGACGCATAAACACGGGGGCTTCGCCTTTTTTGTTGGTCTTGTCCCGCCGAATGTAAAACAACAGTCCGAATGTTGTCCTTTCCATAAGTACACCGAATTAAGGGTTACAAAATTAGTTTCCCAAGTGTCTCATGTCAAGAGGAAGACCGCTGCAAACAGGTGCAAACCAATCTGTTACGAGCAATTCGGTGTACTTTTTCGGCCCGGAAAAAAGTACACCGAATAGGCCACAGGTAACCCGCTTTTCGATGCCTTTTTCTGCATTTCGGCCAAAATAAAAATCCCTGTAAATTCGTGATTTACAGGGATTTGCAATCTTTTGCGTTGTTTCTTGGTGGAGAATACGAGATTCGAACTCGTGACCTCTTGCATGCCATGCAAGCGCTCTAGCCAGCTGAGCTAATCCCCCGTTGCGGATGCAAATATAAGTCATCTTTTTGATTCCTGCAAGCGTCTGCCGAAAATTAGCCGTTTTTTTCTCCCGAACCCCTCCCGCGGGAAAAATCGCCAACCTTTCCGGCCGTTTGTCCATTTCACGACGTGAGAAAAAGCGCGATCTTTGCATCATGAAAAACAAAACCATCCACAGTGTAAAAACGGTATTCGCAACGGCGATGGCCCTGCTGGTCGGTATGACGGCGTCGGCACAGGACCGTTCCGAATCGAAAAACGAAACGACCATGAAAGCAATCGAATTGAATGCGGCGGAGTTCCGCAAGCAGATTTACGACTACGAGAAGAATCCCACGGCCTGGAAATACGAGGGCGACCTGCCCGCAGTGATCGACTTCTATGCCACGTGGTGCGGACCCTGCAAGATGATGGCTCCCGTCATGGAGACGCTGGCGGGCGAGTACGAGGGACGCGTGCGCATCTACAAGATCGACGTCGACAAGGAGCAGCGGCTCGCGGCCCTGTTCGGCGTGCGGAGCATCCCGACCTTCCTCTTCATCCCGCAATCGGGCGATCCGCAGCATGCGATGGGGGCGATGGACATCTCGCAGATGCGCCGCATCATCGACGAGGTGCTCCTCAAGAAGTAGTCGCATCCCGCAGCACACCGGCCGCATCGGCCGTACTGGCTGCAGTGGCCGTCCCGGCAGGCTGGGCAGAACGACATCCCGGCGCCCCGGCCGCATTGGTTGCCCGCCGCCTCGGCGCCCCGGCCGCCTCGGTGAAAAACGACGAAACGGACCTTTTTCGGGTCCGTTTCGTCGTTTGCGGTGTCTGGAATTTCCGGGTTCGGGAGCCCCTCTCTTCGTGAGTGTGGAACTGCCCCCTCCGCTCGTGCGGCGGCGCGGAATTACTCGACCTCCCAGGTCTCGCCCGAGTGGAGCAGCTCGTCCACCGAGTGGATCTTGCTGGCGGCCTTCACCTCCTCGACCTGCCGTTCGACGGCCAGGTCGTAGACGGCGTCGTCCTCGACGGCGCGGATCACGCCGAGTGCCACCGGATAGTCGGGGTACTTCATCGCGGCGAGCATCACGTGCAGCGTCGTGTCGCGCTCGTGGGCGTCGTGCGTCAGGATGTCGTCGAGCGTGTAGCCGTCCTGACCGACGGTCACGACCTTGAGCTTCATGTTCTCGAAGACGAGGCCCTTCTCCCGGTTGGCGCCGAAGAGCATCTTCTCGCCGTGGCGCAGCGTGATCGTGTGCTCGGCGCGCGTGGCCTTGTCACCGGCGTAGGCTGCATGGGTCTTGTCGTTGAAGATCACGCAGTTCTGAAGCACCTCGACCACCGACATACCCTTGTGCATCGCGGCGGCTACGAAGCACTCCTTCGAGAGGTTGACCTCCATGTCGACCGAGCGGGCGAAGAACGTGCCCTTGGCGCCGATGACCAGCTCGCCCGGGTTGAAGGGCTTCTCGACCGTGCCGTAGGGCGAGGTCTTGGTGATCTTGCCCAGCTTCGAGGTGGGGGAGTACTGCCCCTTGGTCAGGCCGTAGATCTCGTTGTTGAAGAGGACGACGTTCAGGTCGACGTTGCGGCGGATGGCGTGGATGAAGTGGTTGCCGCCGATGGCCAGCGAGTCGCCGTCACCGGTCGTCACCCAGACCGCGAGGCGCGGGTTGGCCACCTTGACGCCCGTTGCCACGGCGTTGGCGCGGCCGTGGATCGAGTGGAAGCCGAAGGTCTTCATGTAGTAGATGAAGCGCGACGAGCAGCCGATGCCCGATACGAACGTGAAGAGGTTGTGGGGCGTGTCGGTGCGGTCGGCAATCTCGGGCAGTGCGCGCTGCACGGCGTTCAGGATGGCGTGGTCGCCGCAGCCGGGGCACCAGCGTACTTCCTGGTCGCTTTTGAAATCCGCAGGGGTGTATTTGAAGTCTGCCATGGCGTTATTTCAATAAGGATTCAAATTTGTCGCGAAGCTCGACCACCGTGAAGGGCTGGCCTTCGCACTTGTTGTACTGTTCGTAGTGGAACTCCTGCAGCGAGGAGCGCAGGTAGGAGGCAAACTGCCCTTCGTTGAGCTCGCAGACGACGATGCGGCGGAAGCGGGCGAAGATCTCGCGCACGCCGCGCGGCAGCGGGTTGATGTAGTTGAAGTGGCAGAGCGAGACGCGCTTGCCTTCGGCGCGCAGCTCGTCGACGGCATTCTGGAGGTGTCCGCGCGTGCCGCCCCAGCCGACAACCAGCAGGTCGCCCTCGGGATCGCCGTAGACCGTCTGCACGGGGATGTCCTCGGCGACGCGGGCCACCTTCGCGGCACGCGTGTTGACCATCTTCTGGTGGTTGGCCGGATCGTGTGAGATCGAACCCTTGATGCTGTCCTTCTCCAGACCGCCCACGCGGTGCTCGAGCCCCGTCTTGCCGGGGAAGGCCCAGCCGCGCACGAGCTTCTCGTTGCGCACGTAGGGCATGAAGCCGCTTTCGGGGGCCTGGTCGACAATCGGCGGGCAGATCGTCGGGTAGTCCTTCATCGAGGGGATGCGCCACGGTTCGGAACCATTGGCGATGAAGCCGTCGGTGAGCAGTACGACGGGCGTCATGTGCTCCATGGCCAGACGTCCCGCCTCGAAGGCGTAGTGGAAGCAGTCGCTCGGCGACGAGGCGGCCACGACGATCACCGGGCACTCGCCGTTGCGGCCGTAGAGGGCCTGCAGCAGGTCGCTCTGCTCGGTCTTGGTCGGCAGACCCGTCGAGGGGCCGCCGCGCTGTACGTCGACGACGACGAGCGGCAGCTCGGTCATGACGGCCAGGCCCAGCGCCTCGCTCTTGAGCGAAAGACCCGGTCCCGAGGTGGTCGTCACGGCGAAGTTGCCGGCGTAGGCGGCGCCGATGGCCGTGCAGATGCCGGCGATCTCATCCTCGGCCTGTACGGTCTTCACGCCGAGGTCCTTGCGCTTGGCCAGCTCCTCGAGGATGACCGTCGCCGGGGTGATGGGGTACGAACCGCAGAAGAGCGGCAGCCCGGCCTTCTCGGCGGCGGCGCACAGTCCCCATGCCGTGGCGACGTTGCCGCTGATGGAGCGGTAGGTGCCCTTTTCGAGCTTGGCCGGCGCCACGCGGTAGTTGTTGGCGAACTGGTGGGTGTTGGCCGCATAGTTGTATCCCGCGTCGATCGCCAGTTTGTTGGCGGCGGCGATGGCGGGGTTCTTTTTGGCGAATTTCGTTTCGAGGTACTTGTAGGCGTGGTCCTCGGGACGTTCGAAGAGCCAGAAACAGATGCCCAGGGCAAACATGTTCTTGCACTTGACGATGGCCCGGTTGTCGAGTCCCGTCTCCTTGAGCGCCTCGCGCGTCATGGTGGTGATGTCGGGGATGACGACGTTGTACTCGTCGAGCTTGAGCTCGGCAATGGGATCCGTCGTGGCGAATCCGGCCTTCTTGAGGTGCTCCTCGGTGAGCGAGTCCCCGTCGAGGATCACCGTGGCGCCGGGCTTGAGCCATTTGCGGTTGGCCTTCAGGGCCGCGGGGTTCATGGCCACCAGCACATCGCAGTAGTCGCCGGGATTGAGTTCGCGGCGGTTGCCGAAATGGACCTGGAATCCCGAGACGCCCGCGACGGTTCCCTGCGGGGCCCGGATTTCGGCGGGGTAGTCGGGGAAGGTCGAGATGCCGTTTCCCAGCAGCGCCGAAGTGTCGGAGAAGAGCGTGCCCGTGAGCTGCATGCCGTCGCCCGAGTCGCCCGAAAAGCGAATCACGACGTCCTGCAACTCCCGCACCATGTTTTCGTTCATGTTAGTTTTGGGTTTGGTTTTAAAAACGATAACACAAATATATGAATTTATTGTTATATTGCTAACAAAACGCGAAAAATTTTAACGGATTGAAACTTTTTGTGCCGTTTTTTCTTCCGGTGCAGCTGTCGCGGCAGGTTGCGGACGATTGTCCGGTGCCGTGTCAGTATGAATAGGTGGGGGAGAGGTGTTCCGCTCGGGCGCAAGTGTGGCCGATACGGGTGCGGGGGCTTTCGGTATTTGGAAGTTTCGCGGCGAAGATTTATCTTTGTAGCCGCAAAAATTCTGGACCATGCGATTCTCGGGTGGACATATCTATTTCGGAGCGCGGTGCGTCGTGGCGCGCGCCTTCACGCTCGTGCATGTTCACTGGTTCAGCGGCTTTATCTGACTGACGTAGCCGTCCGCTGCCGCATTCCCCTTGGGTTGCGGCGGCTTCCTCCTTTCAATTCATTCATTTTTGTTTCACGGCCGTCGCGGTGTGTCTGCGGTCCGGGGTGGATTGCGCTGCGCCCGGCGGCCTCAAAAAGTCAGTCAACCATGTTCCGCATACTGTTGTTTCTGTTGCTGGGAATCGGTGCAGGGTATCTGCTGCGCCGCCGTCCCGTCGTCCGGCTCTCGGGCTATGGCACCCGTGCGGCCGTCGTCGCCCTGCTCTTCGTCTTCGGAGCCTCGATCGGCGCGAACCGCGAACTCATCGCGTCGCTCTCGCGCTTCGGCCTGCAGGCCGTGGTCTTCGCCCTGCTGGGCGTAGCCGGAAGTCTCTGTGCCGTGCGCGTTGCACGGCGTCTGCTTACTCGGAAAGGAGGTGCGCGATGAAGGGGATGAAGGAGTCGCTGCCCGTATTCGCAGCCTTTCTTGCGGGTCTTCTTTTCGGCGCCGGGGGCCTCGTGCCGTCGTGGCTGCTTGCTCCGGGACTGCCCATGGCGCTGCTCTCCGTGCTGGTCTTCCTGGCCGGCGTGGGGCTCGGGGCCGGGGATGACCTGCCGCAGCTGCTGCGCGGCTTCCACCTGCGGATGCTGCTTCTGCCGCTCTGCACCGTCGTCGGATCGCTGCTCTTCTCGGCCGCCGGGGTGTGGCTCTTTGCCGGGCGGGGACTGACCGACTGTTTGGCCGTCGGCAGCGGATTCGGCTATTATTCACTCTCGTCGGTGCTCATCGCCGAGCTGAAGAGCGCGACGCTCGGGGTGGACGGAGCTGCCGAACTGGCGACCGTCGCTCTCGTGGCCAATGTGGTCCGCGAGATGGTCGCGCTGCTCTTCCTGCCGCTCTTCGCCCGCTGGGGCGGGCGGCTCGCCCCGATCTCGGTGGCCGGGATCAACTCGATGGATGTCTGTCTGCCGATGATCGTCCGCTGTACGGGCGACCGGCAGGTCGTGCCGCAGGCGCTGCTGCACGGGGTCGTGCTCGAAGTGAGCGTCCCGGTGCTGATCGCCGCCTTCTGCTGATCTGCGGGCGGCGTGTCGCTTCGCCTGCAGGCCTTGCGGCGGCGGCCGCTCCGGGGATAGAAAAAAATGCCGGGACCCGAAAAGGTCCCGGCATGCTGTTGTCGGCAGGGTAGTGCGGCTTGCGGCCTCTCTTGTCGGTCCGTCTTTTCATCCGGTCCGTCTCGTCCGGCCATTCGGCGTAGCGGGCTGCTCACCTCTCCCCTGAGGGCCGACTACTGCGGCTGCTTGCCGATGTAGGCCAAAATACCGCCGTCCACGTAGAGGATGTGGCCGTTGACGAAGTCCGAAGCGTCCGATGCGAGGAAGACGGCCGGACCCATCAGGTCTTCGGGCGTGCCCCAGCGGGCAGCCGGCGTCTTCGATACGATGAACGAGTCGAACGGGTGGCGCGAACCGTCTGCCTGACGCTCGCGCAGCGGTGCCGTCTGCGGCGTGGCGATGTAGCCCGGGCCGATGCCGTTGCACTGGATGTTGTACTCGCCGTACTCCGAAGCGATGTTGCGCGTGAGCATCTTCAGACCGCCCTTCGCTGCGGCATAGGCCGATACGGTCTCGCGGCCCAGCTCCGACATCATCGAGCAGATGTTGATGATCTTGCCGTGGCCCTTCTTGATCATCGACGGAATGACGGCCTTCGAGACGATGAACGGACCGTTGAGGTCGATGTCGATCACCTGGCGGAATTCGGCGGCGGTCATCTCCGTCATCGGGATGCGCTTGATGATGCCGGCGTTGTTGACCAGAATGTCGATCACGCCGACCTCCTTCTCGATCTGTGCGACCATGGCGTTGACCTGCTCCTCGTTCGTGACGTCGCAGACATAGCCCTTGGCCTCGATGCCCTCGGCCTTGTAGGCTGCCAGACCCTTGTCGACGAGCTCCTGCTTGATGTCGTTGAAGACGATCTTGGCGCCCTGCTGTGCGAAGGCCGTAGCCAGCGCGAATCCGATGCCGTAAGATGCACCCGTTACGAGTGCGACCTTACCTTCCAATGAAAAGTTTACCATAGGTGTATTGATGTTTGAGTCGGTTTATTTCAAATCGGTGATTTTCGAGAAGTCCTGGTCTCCGTAGTCGAGGTTCTCGCCGCCCATGCCCCAGATGAAGGTGTAGTTGTGCGTGGCGGCGGCGCTGTGGATCGACCATTCGGGCGAGAGGACCGCCTGATCGCCCTTCATCCAGATGTGGCGCGTCTCGTCGACCTGGCCCATGAAGTGGCAGACGGCCTGATCGTCGGGCACCTCGAAGTAGAAGTAGGCCTCCATGCGGCGCGAGTGTACGTGGGCCGGCATCGTGTTCCAGACGCTGCCCGGACGCAGCTCGGTCATGCCCATCTGCAGCTGGCAGGTCGGCAGCACCTGCGTGACGATCATCTTGTTGATGTCGCGGTCGTTCGAGTACTCGAGCGAACCCATGTGCGCCACCACGGCGTCGGCCTTCGTGACCTTCTTGTCGGGGTAGTTGCGGTGGGCCGTCACGGAGTTGAAGTAGAACTTGGCGGGGTGTGCGGCGTCGAGGCTCTCGAACGTTACCTCGCGGTCGCCCGAACCGAGGTAGAGCGCCTCCTTGTAGTCGAGCTCATAGACGGCGTCGCCGGCCTTTACGCGGCCCTTGCCGCCGACGTTGAAGATACCCATCTCGCGGCGCGTGAGGAAGTAGGGGGCCTTCAGCGGGTCGATGGCCTCGAGCTTGAGCGCCTCCTTGACCGGCATGGCGCCGCCGACGACCATGCGGTCGTACATCGAGTAGACCATGTTGACCTCGTCGGCCGCAAAGACCTTCTCGATGAGGAAATCGCGGCGCAGACGCGCCGTGTCGTAGTGCTTCGCATCCTCGGGATGCGCTGCATAGCGGATTTCGTAGTTGGTTTTCATTATGTTATGGAGTTTTGTCTTTTGGTTGTTCCTGTTCCCGAAAATTGGCTAACCAATTTTACATTCGCAAAGATAAAAAAAAATTCCGAATTGCGCATGCAAATTCGGAATTAATTTACGGTCCGGGGCCTGGTGTCGTCCAACCGCTCCAAGAGGGCGGTTGCGGTTGCATTTGGCTGCTCCGCAGGGGGCCTTGCCGGTCGGCAGCCACCTGATTCCTTATATATAAATGTGTCGGCCGGAGAGGAGGGACCTGTCCGAAGTTTGGGGCGGACGTGCTGCCTGCCGTTGTGCCGTGCCCGTGCCCGGCGTCACCGCATGGAGTTCATGCGGATGCTCGCCTTCACGAGCGCCAGGGCGCGGATGCGCGACATGGCCACCTCCTTGTCGGCATGGTGGGGGTTCTGGCTCACCAACTTGACGTAGCCTTCGCGGTCGGACTTCTGGATGTACTTGACGGTGACGTACTCCTCGCCGTCGATGTCGATCGAGAGCAGGTACATGTCGCCCCAGAAGATGTCGTTCAGGTCGTGCAGCTGCTTGTAGAGCACGATGTCGCCGCTCTTGAGCAGCGGGTACATCGAGTCGCCGACGACGTAGATCGCCCCGTCGCACTTCGGCAGGTTGGGGATGTGGATGAAGTTCACGGGCTTGGCCTGCGTGCGGTCCGTGAAGAGCGGCACGAGCCCTGCGGTCCCCTCGATCGAGTAGAGGGGTACGCTCTGCAGCGGCACCGAATTGTCCGTGCGGTGCATGTAGGCCGTCAGGTCGGGTTCGGCGTTGAACATCTCGCCCTCGCCCGTCTCGAGCCACTCGGGGTTGACGTTCAATTCCTGAACCAGGATGTTCCTGTTGCGGGCCGACAGTCCCGCCTTGCCCGTCTCGATCATCGAAAGCGCCGCCTTGCCGATGCCAAGTCGCTGTGCGAGTTGCTCCTGCGTCATGCCGAGCTGCTTGCGTATCATTTTTACCCGTTCGTTCATGATTTTCTATTGGAAAAATTTATATAAAATATTTGAACTTTTCGGTACAAAATTCAAAATTTGAACTTATCTTTGTGCTACAAAGTTAAACAATTTATTTCGATCCGCAAATCCTTTTGCGAAAAAACAACACGTTCAATGCTTTATTCCGTATCCCCTGATCTTTACCGGGAGACTGCCGGACGGCTTGCGGAGGCGATCGGTTCGGAGGGTTACTTTTCCGGATCGCTCAGCTTCCCCTTCGACGGGCTCGACTGCCGGCTCACCGCGTCGGTGATCGTCTACCGCGGCCGGGTTTCGTACCCCGAGGGTGAGACGAACGCCATTCGGGACCTGGTGCCCGTGTGGTGGGAGTTCCACACCGTCGGCGGGGAGGGCGAGCGGCTCAACGACTTCTCGTTCTCCGAACTGCGGCGTTGGCTGTAGCGCGTGTGGCGACGCCCCGCGACGGGGCACGCCCCGGCACCGACTCCTTCCGGCCGCCTCCGGCGGTCTTCACGTTCCGGCCTCTTCCCCTCTGCGGGTTCGGCGCAACCCGCCGGAACGGCTTCAGAAAACCTCCCGCCGCGGCGCCGCGCACCGGGTTTTCACTCACCTTTTAATTTATCCGAATGGCTGCACAAACCGTTCCGACCTCTGCGGAGTACCCCTCCGCAGGGGTTTCCGTGTCCGGACCTCTTCCGGATGCGGCCGCTGTCCCGCCTCCGGGCGGCGCCCCTCCTGTTTTCGATGACGCTTCTTTTGCTTCCGGTTGCGTTTCTTCCGTTACCGGTGACGCCTCTTCCAGAGCCGGTCGCACACCTCCGACCAAATCCCGGTCCCGATCCAAAACCGGGGCAGCATCCCGATCCAGGGCCGGAGCCCGCTCCAGGGCCGGGACGGGCACCCGCTCCAAAGCCGCGTCGGCTTCCCGATCCCGGACTGCGGGCAGCCCCGATCCCGAACTCTTCGACGGGGAACCGCCGACCGAAACGATTGCGCCGCTTCCCGTCCCGCCTGCAACTGTGCCTCCCGCCGCTGCCCCGGCTTCCGCTTTGGAGACTGCGCCCCCGGCATCACCCCCTGCTCCGGCGCCGCCTGCTGTTACCTCCGTGCCGCCCGCTGCCCCGGCTTCCGCTTCGGAGACCGTGACCCCGGCATCACCCCCAGCTCTGGCGTCACCTGCTGTTCCCTCCGTGCCGCGCGCTGCCTCCGCGTCGCCTGTTGCCCCGCCTGTCACCCCTCCGGCCTTTGCCGACTTTGCGCAGTCGGTCTATCCCTTTCTCGAGCTGCAACCCTTCCACCGGGTCTACTACCGCGTGCTGGAGGCCTTTGCGCAGGGGCGCATCCGGCGGCTCATCGTCACCATGCCGCCCCAGCACGGCAAGAGTGTCGGAGCCACGACGCTGCTCCCGGCCTACCTGCTGGGGCTCGACCCCGACTGCCGCGTGGCGATCGCCTCCTACTCCGGCGCCCTGGCCTCGAAGTTCAACCGCCGCGTGCAGCGCATCCTCGACTCGCGCGAGTACGGGGGCTTTTTCCCCGCCACGACGATCAAGCAGGGGACCCGGCCGCCGAGCTACATCCGCACGGCCGACGAGGTGGAGATCATCGGGCGCCGTGGCAGCCTGCTCTCCGTCGGGCGCGAAGGGTCGCTGACGGGCAACCGCGTCGACTGCTTCATCCTCGACGACCTCTACAAGGATGCCATGGAGGCCAACTCGCCGCTTGTGCGCGCCAACTGCTGGGAGTGGTACACCTCGGTCGTCCGCACGCGCATGCACAACCGCTCGCGCGAGCTGATCGTCTTTACGCGCTGGCACGAGGAGGACCTCATCGGCTCGATCGCGGCGCGCGAACCGGTCGAGATGCTGCACTCGTGGGCGCAGCTCGACGCGCCGCCTCGGGAGGGGTGGCTGCACCTGAACTTCGAGGCGCTCAAGGCGTCGCCGCCCACGGAGCTCGACCCCCGGGCCGAGGGCGAGGCGCTGTGGGAGCAGCAGCAGGGGGCGGCGCTGCTTGCCGCGAAACGGCGGCTCGACCCGCTGCAGTTCGAGGCGATGTATCAGGGGCATCCCACGGCCCGCGAGGGGCTGCTCTACGGCCTGCACCTTGCCGAGTACGACGCCCTGCCGCGCGAGATCGTCCGCCGCGCCAGCTACACCGACACGGCCGACACGGGCGACGACTATCTCTGCTCGCTGGCCTATGTGGTCGATGTCGACGGGCTGGTTTACATCACCGACGCCGTCTACACGCGCGATCCGATGGAGGTGACCGAGCGGCTTGTGGCCGAGATGTTCCTGCGCTCCGACACGCGGCAGGCGGCCGTCGAGAGCAACAACGGCGGCCGCGGCTTCGCGCGCGCCGTGCAGGCGCTGGCACCCGACGTACGGGTCGAGTGGTTCCACCAGAGCGGCAACAAGGAGGCCCGCATCCTCTCGAATGCCGCCACGGTACTCCACCTGGTGCGCTTCCCGCGCGGCTGGGCGCTGCGCTGGCCCGAGTTGTACGGCCACCTGACCACCTACCGCCGCACGTTCCGCGCCAACCGCTGGCACGATGCCGCCGACGTCGTCACGGGGATCGTCGAACGCGAGGTCGCCGACCGCGGCCGCAAGCGGGTGCGGGGCGTGCGCTTCCTGTGATCGGCTGCGCCGGGCTTCCTGTGATCGGCTGCTGCCGGGCTTCCTGTGATCGGCTGCTGCCGGGCCGCTCTGCTGTCCGCGGCCGAACGAAAACCCCTGCCTCCGGGAAGGCAGGGGTTTGTGTGTTTGCGGGCGGCTGCCGAGGTGCGTTTTCGGGTGTGTGACTTTTCGGCCGCGCGGCGTGAGTGCCCGAAGGCGGCGCATCAAAGCGCCACGCGCTTACATTTGCCGCTGAAGGTGCGGATGTCGAGGCGGATGATCTGCGTGCGGTGGAACGACTTTTCGGCATACTTGCGGCCGACGGCCTCCAGCCCCGGGGCGTATTTCGCCACAATCAGTTCCAGCGCCCGCATGCGCTCCGCCTCGGGAAGCCCGAGGTGCGCCTCGCACTCCGCGATGACGCTTTCGTAGGCTGTCGTGAAACGTTCGGGCACCACGTGCGTGCGGCCCGTCACGCAGAACGAGACCCGGGGCGAAGCGGCCACGCAGCGCAGCTTCCGCCCCTCGGGGGCGCAGTGGATGTAGAGGCTCTCGGCGCCGTCCCACACGTAGCTCACGGGGATGCCGTAGGCCTCTCCGCCGTCGCACATCGACAGCACGCCGTATTCGCCCGCGGCGAGAAGCCCGCGCGCTTCGGCTTCGGTCAGCAGCCGATCCTGGCGGCGCACGCCGCTGTTGTCGTAGATCATCTCTTCGGTCTGTTTTGTCCTGCGGATTCCGTGGCGGACGGTTACCGCTCGGGCGCGGCGTAGGTCAGCACGAGCTGCGAGACCTGGGCGTTCTTGGCGTTGAGGATCGTGAGTCGGCAGGGGGTGGCCGTCACGTCGTCGAGCAGCGTGAAGGTCATGCTCATGCCGTCGTCCGCGAAGTCGAGCGCGTGGTTGAGGCTCTCCCCGGTGTCGGTCGCAAGGTCGAACGAGGGCAGCTCGCCGGCTCCCGTCGAGTTGACGTAGAGGATGGACGAAAGGCTCAACCCGTCGATGGCCGGGAACTCCACGTAGGCCCCCTCCTTGCTGAAGTAGAGCGCCTTGTTCGGCTCGGGCGCATCGTAGTACTGTGCCTGGTCGTTCCAGAAGAACTTGCCGTTGGCGGCCGCGTCGGCATAGATGGCCAGCGTGTAGCCCTCGAACGTGTATTCGTGGCGTCCCGTGAGGGCGTCGGCCGAGGTCGAGGGGAGGGCCGGGGTCACGATGTCGGGTCCGGCGGTGAAGTCGAGCGTGAGGGTCACCGGATCGGGGGCCGGGGCGGGCTCGGCGCCCAGCTGGCTTATGCGGATTGTCCGCGGAGAGTCGGCTCCCGAGGCCGTGATCGTGATGGTCCCGAGTTCGCGGGTCGCGGTGTCGGGGTTCGCCTCCGTGGCGCGGATGCCAAGCGTGGCGTCGCCCGTTCCCGTCTGCGGGTCGAGCGCGAAGCCGCCGCCCGAGAGCGTGGCGCTCCAGCGGGCCGTCGTCGTGAGGCCGACCGTGGCCTCGGCGCCCGATTCGGCCCCCAGCGTCACGGCGTCGGCTGTGACCTCGAGCGTGACGTCGGAGCCCTTGTGGTCGTTGTCGTTCTTCTCGTCGCAGGCTGTGGCCGCGACGAGCATCGCCGCGGCAAGCAGTCCGGCCGGGAGGCGAAGCAGTTGCGTAAGTCGCATGGTCGCTTGTTTTTGATCGGTTCGTTTCAGAGTTCCTCGAGCCGCGCCGCGGGCGAGACGTCGAGCGACGCGAAGTCGCCGTGCTGGTAGTGGTAGTAGCCGGCCATGGCGATCATGGCGGCGTTGTCGGTCGTGAACTTGAATTCCGGGAGGAACGTGCGCCAGCCGCGCCGCTCGCCCGTGCGGACGATGCCGTTGCGCAGCCCCGAGTTGGCCGAGACGCCGCCCGCGATGGCGATGTCGCGGATGCCCGTCTCCTTCGATGCGCGGACGAGCTTGTCGAGCAGGATCTCCACGACGGTCGCCTGCAGCGAGGCGCACAGGTCGGCCTTGTGCTTCTCGATGAAGTCGGGGTCCTCGGCCACGGCGTCGCGCAGCATGTAGAGGAACGAGGTCTTCAGTCCCGAGAACGAGTAGTCGAAGCCGTCGACGCGCGGATGGGCAAGGTGGAACGCCTCCGGGTCGCCCTCCTTGGCCAGGCGGTCGATCACCGGACCGCCCGGGTAGGGCAGTCCCATCACCTTGGCGCACTTGTCGAAGGCCTCGCCTGCGGCGTCGTCGATCGTCGTGCCGATGATCTGCATCTCGAGGGGCGAGTCCACGCGCACGATCTGCGTGTGTCCGCCGCTGACGAGCAGGCACAGGAACGGGAAGTCGGGGTGGGGCAGCTGCCGGTCGGGCAGGTCGATGAAGTGCGAGAGAATGTGCCCCTGCAGGTGGTTGACCTCGACCATCGGGATGTTGCGGGCGATCGAGAGCCCCTTGGTGAACGACACGCCCACGAGCAGCGAGCCCAGCAGGCCGGGGCCGCGCGTGAAGGCGATGGCGTCGAGGTCGGAGGCCGTGAGGCCTGCGTCGCGCAGCGCCGTGTCGACCACCGGGATGATGTTCTGCTGGTGGGCGCGCGAGGCGAGTTCGGGAATGACGCCGCCGTACTTCATGTGTACGGCCTGCGAGGCGATGACGTTCGAGAGCAGCACGTTGTTGCGCAGCACGGCTGCCGAGGTGTCGTCGCACGAGGATTCGATGCCGAGTATTGTGATGTCCATAATTCTCTTCGTAGGAATTTTGTCCCGGGCGGTTTTCGGTCCGTCCGGCTGCAAAGGTACGAAAATATCGGCAAACCCGGCGCGTGCGGGACGCTTCCGTCCGATTTTTTCGGCAGCGGCCCCCGGTGGGGGCTTCGGCCGGGCTTCGGCAGAGCTTCGGACGGGGCCTCGGGCGGGGCTGCGACAGGACTTTGGACGGGGCTTCGGCGGGGTCTCGGGCGGCTGCACGGGCAGGTGTGCGGGCTCCGGACGGAAAGATCATGCCCCGAGCCGAAAAAACCGGTCATCCCGTGCGGCTTTTCAGCCTTTTTTTCGTATATTTGAGGCGTAATCAGGTTGGCAACGGTTGCCGGCGGAATCGGGAAGAAGGGAGCAGAGGGACAGGCATTTCCGCCGGTTGTTTTTTTCGATGGTCCGCCGGGCGTTCCAACGGGTGAACCATTAAAAAATTACCGTTATGAAAAAAATCTTCAGCATTTCCTGTCTGCTCCTCTTTGCGGCGTTCAGCCTGGTTGCCTGCAAGGAGGACGATCCCGAACAGACGAAAGTGACGCTCGAGCCCGAGCGGGTGACGGTCACCGTCGGTGAGACGGCGCAGCTGACCGTGCATGTCTCTCCCGCCTCGGCTGCCGGAGCCGGCGTCGTATGGCGCTCGGAGAACGAGTCGGTGGCCACCGTGGCCGACGGACTGGTCTCGGGCGTCGGCATCGGTTCGACGCGCGTGACGGCCGAGGTCGATGGCGCGATGGCGGCCTGCGAAGTGGAGGTCGTGGCGCGCGCCGTCAGCGAGGTGCGGCTCGAACCGACGGAACTGTTGCTGACGGTCGGCCAGACCGGGACGCTCACGGCGACGGTGCTGCCCGAAGATGCGACCGACCCGAGCGTGACCTGGAGCTCGGACGACACGTCGGTGGCGACGGTGGCCGACGGCACGGTGACGGCCGTGGGTGTCGGACAGACGGTGATCCGGGCCGTGGCGGGGGCGTGTGAGGCCACCTGCGCGGTGACGGTCGAGCAGGTCGCCGAACCCAAGGTGGGCGACTACTTCTACTCCGACGGCACGTGGAGCGACGGCGGACTGGTGAGCATCGGAGCCGACGGCACCGATGCCGTGTGGGCCGAGACGAAACCTGCGCCGCAGGCCGGCAAGACCGTGATCGGCATCGTCTTCCAGACCGATCCCGAGCGTCTGGCGGCATCGGACGTGGCGGCCGGATATACGCACGGATACGTCATGGCGGTCAAGACGGCGCATGGCGCGGACAAGCTGACGACCTACTGGGGCAACGACTGGGACTTCTCCTGTCTGGACGCCTTCAAGCTGGCCTCGTCGTAGTACGGCAACGTCAACGGTTATGTCGAGACGATGACCGTGCGCGACACCTACGGCGAGAGCCTCGCCCAGTGGATGCCGGCCTTCGATCTGGTGCTGAACGCCTTCTCGCAGGCGAATCCGGCACCGGCCGGGACCAGCGGCTGGTTCCTTCCGAGTACGGGCCAGTTGTGGGACATGGTCGCCAACCTGTGCGGCGACGAGGCCGCCCGGATCATGCAGGAATGGCAGACGATGGACTACGACGCCACGTACTACTGCTCCGAGCAGGTCTCCTACGACGCGCTGGCACGCTTCAATGCCTGCATGTCGGAGATTCCCGACGCGGACAAGGAGGAGCTGATCGTGGTCGACACGTGGCGGAACTACGCTTCGGTCTGGGCGTCGACGCCCTACGATGCCGAGGCGGCCTGCCAGATGAACATCGGAACGGACGGACTCATCGAGTGCATGTGCGACTGGTATGACGGCGATGCCGTGGCCCGTCCGATCCTGGCCTTCTGACCGGCCGCCTGCCTGTCCCGACGCGGGGCCGCAATCCAGCAATGGATTGCGGCCCCCGTTTTGCAATATCGGGGCCCCGAATTTCGTTTTTTTCGACGAATTTGGTTAACTTTGCAAGTTAAAAGCCCCATATCCGTACCAGTCCGTGCGCAAAGGTGTGAAAATAGTGGGAATGTTGCTCTCGGCGGCCGTGCTGCTGCTGATGGTCCTTCCCGTGTCGCTCTCGATTCTGCTCGACATCTCCGCCGTGCAGAACTACGTCGTGCAGGTGGCCGCACGGGTCGTGTCGCAGCGCCTGGGTACCACCGTGTCGATCGACCGCGTGCAGATCGGGCTCTTTTCGCGGGTGCGCGTCTACGGCTTCTACGTCGAGGATCTTCAGCGCGACACGCTCTTCTACGTGGGGCGTCTCGACGCCCGCTTCTCGACCCTCGGACTGCTCGGCGGCGGGCTCGAACTGAGCCACGGCGAGATCGCCGATGCCAAACTCTACCTGCGCGAGACCCCCGAGGGGGAGATGAACATCAAGCAGGTCGTCGCCCGCATGAGCGATCCCGACCGCGAGCGCAAGGGCAACTTCCGGCTGACGCTGCGCAAGGCCTCCATCGAAAACATGGACCTCTGCCTGGAGCGGCAGCGGCGGCGCGATCCCCCCTTCGGCATCGACTACGGCCACATGCACCTCTACGGCATCAACGCCCGCGTGGAGGACTTCACCGTCGACGGACAGATTATCCACGCCGCCGTCTCGGGGCTCTCGGCCCGCGAGCGCAGCGGCTTTGTCCTCGACCGTTTCGACGGCCGCTTCTACCTGACCAACGGCTGCCTCGGATTCCAGGACGTGCGCATCGTCACCGGCCGCTCGGACGTGACGATTCCCCACATCTCGCTCGTCGGCGACTCGTGGCTCGAATACCGCGACTTCCTCGGCAGCGTGCGCCTCGAGGGCCGGTTGCGCCGGACGATCCTCTCGAGCGACGACGTGGCCTACTTCGCCCCGGCGCTGCGCGACTGGCACCTGACCTTCTCGGATGTCGACCTCGAGGTCGCCGGCAAGGTCGCCGACTTCGCGGGCCGGGTGTACGGCATGCGCATCGGCGAGGGGACGTGGCTCGAGGCCGACGCCGAGGTCCGGGGTCTGCCCGACGTGAAGACCGCGCACTTCGATCTGCGGATCCCGCATCTGATCTCCTCGGCGCCGGCCGTGGACATCCTCTCCTCGTCGGTCGCGCGGCGCGAACTCTCGGACCGGCTCGTCGAGGTGCTCTCGCGGACCGGCCGCGTCGACCTTACGGCCCGTTTCGAGGGACTGCTCTCGTCGTTCGACGTGCAGGCGGCGGCGACCACCGACGTGGGGGACGTGGACTGCCGGCTGCGGTTGCGTCCGCTTCAGGACGGTCTGCGCAGCGTGCGCGGCGACGTGGCGGCCCGCTCGCTGCAGCTGGGCAAGCTGCTCGACCGCCGCGACCTGTTCGACCGGGCCTCCGTCACGGCGCATGTCGACGGCTCGGTGGGCCGCGGGCAGGCCGACGCCAACATCGCGGGCAATGTCACGCAGCTGGGCTTCAACGGCTATGTCTACGACTCGCTGCGGCTGGACGGCCGCCTGCGCAACCGGGAGTTCGACGGCCGCATCGCCTCCCGCGACCCGAACCTTGACTTCGACTTCCTGGGCATGGTCGACTTCAACGATTCGATCCCGCTCTACGACTTCACGATGGAGCTGCGCCACGCCGATCTGGCCCGGCTGCACGTCAACCGCCGCGACTCGGTCTCGCAGCTCTCGGCCCGCATCGTGGCCAAGGCCGGCGGCCGCTCGCTCGACGACCTGAACGGCCGCATCCAGGTCTCCGATGCCGTCTACCGCTACAACGACAAGCAGCTCGAGGCCCGTAACGTGACCGTCACGGGCGAGAACTCCGCCTCGAGCAAGCTCGTCGAACTGCGCTCGGACTTCGCCGACGCGACGTTCCGCTCGAAAACCAGCTACCGCGTCGTCTTCGACTACCTGCGGCAGAGCGCCTGGCGCTACCTGCCGATGCTGCGCGACAGCGCCGCGACGACGGGCCCGGCCCGCCGCAAGGCGGCCGTGGCCGACGACTTCTCGCTCCTGTCGGTCAACATCCGCAACTTCAACCCGGTGGCCGATGCCGTGGCGGCGGGGCTGCAGATCGCCGACGGGTCGTCCATGCAGCTGCTCTTCAACCCGGCGAGCGACCAGCTGTCGTTCCGCGCCTCGTCGGACTATGTCGAGCGGCGCCGCATGCTGGCCACGCGCCTTACGGTCAACGCCTCGAATCAGGGCGACTCGCTGACGCTCTACGCCTCGGCCGAGGACCTCTATGCCGGGCAGCTGCACCTGCCGCACCTCTCGCTCACGGGCGGTGCGCGTCAGGGGCGCGTCGAGGTCTCGACGGGCTTCACCGATACGGTGCGCCGGGTGTCGGGACTGATCGGCCTGCATGCCGAGGTCGACGACGAACCCGGTCCCAACGGCCGGGTCATGGACCTGCGCATCCGCCCCTCGCACGTCACGCGCGGCGACAAAACGTGGCAGATCTTCGCTCGCAAAATCCAGATCGACACCTCGCGGGTGGTCATCGACCGCTTCTTCGTGCTGAATCAGGACCAGGAGCTCTTCCTCGACGGGGTCGCCTCGCGCAGCCGCGCCGATTCGCTCACGCTGCGCCTGCGCAACTTCGACCTCACGCCCTTCACGCAGCTGGCCGACCGCCTGGGATACGCCATCGAGGGGCGCAGCAGCGGCAGCGCTTCGATGAAATCGGTGCTGCGCGCCGGCGAGGTGACGGCCGACATCGCGATCGACAGCCTCGAGGTCAACGGCCTTGCGGCTCCGCCGCTGCGCCTCACCTCCCGGTGGGACTTCGCACGCAACCGTGCGGGCGTGACGATCGCCGACCGCACGACGGGCGACATGCTCGTGCGGGGCTTCTACGCGCCGGCGCAGATGCGCTACTACGCCCGGCTGAATGTCGACAGCCTCGACATGGCGCTGCTCGATCCGCTGCTCTCGGGCGTGATCTCCTCGACGAGCGGCCACGCCTCGGCCGACCTGGTCCTGCAGGGGCAGGGGCGCGACGCCGACCTCACGGGCGAGATCCGCATCGCCGACCTGTGCACGACGGTCGACTACACGCAGGTGACCTACCGGGCGCCGTCGGCCGTGATGCGGGTGAAGAACAACCTCTTCAGCACCTCCGACGTGACGATCGTCGATCCGCAGGGCAACCGCGGTCGCATGGACCTCGATCTGGATCTGCGCCACCTCTCGAACATCGGCTACGACCTGCGCGTGGCGCCCGAGCAGATGCTCGTGCTCGACACCGACGACGAGGACAACGACTACTTCTACGGCCGGGTCTACGCCACGGGCACGGCCCGCATCTCGGGCGACAAGGGCAGCGTGCGGATGGACATCGCCGCCGCGACCGACGACAACTCGTCGTTCTACATGCCCATGTCGAACCGCTCGAACATCTCCTATGCCGATTTCGTCACCTTCCGCCAGCCCGAGCGGGTCGACTCCATCGACAACGTCATGCGCAAGAAGATGCTCTTCGAGCGCAAGCGCCGGCAGCGGACGGCGGACGGCAGCCAGATGGCCATCTCGCTGGCGCTGAACGTGCGTCCGAACGTCGAGGTGGAGCTCATGGTGGCGGGCAATGCCGTGCGGGCGCGTGGCGAGGGAATGCTCAACCTGCAGATCAATCCCCGCTCGAACGTCTTCGAGATGTACGGCGACTACACGATCAGCGAGGGAAACTACAACTTCTCGCTGCAGAACATCATCAACAAGCGATTCGTCATCGAGAACGGCTCGACGATCCAGTGGACCGGCTCGCCGACGGATGCCGTGCTCGACATCGACGCCGTCTACAAGCTCAAGGCGTCGCTGCAGCCGCTGCTGCAAACCTCGGTCGGCACGACCGACGGCGGCAGCGTGGGCAACGACCGTTCGGTGCCCGTGGAGTGCGTCATCCACCTGGGCGAGCACCTGACCAATCCGTCCATCGCCTTCGACGTGCGCGTGCCGGGCTCCGATCCCGAGACACAGGCCGTCATCTCCAATACGCTCAACACGCCCGAGACGGTCGACCTGCAATTCCTCTACCTGCTGCTGTTCAACAGCTTCTACGCCGAGAGCGGCACCGGCACGACGGCCGATCTGGGCACGTCGGCCTCCGCGGCCATGAGCATGGAGCTGATGAGCAACATGCTCAGCAACCTGCTCTCGATCAACGACTACAACATCGTGCTGCGCTACCGGCCCCGTTCGGAGCTGACGAGCGACGAGGTGGATTTTGGCCTCTCGAAGAGTCTGATCAACAACCGGCTGCTCGTCGAGGTCGAGGGCAACTACCTGATCGACAACAAGCAGGCGGTCAACAATTCGGCCATGTCGAACTTCATGGGCGAGGCCTACATCACCTACCTGATCGACCGGGCCGGGGCGCTGAAGTTGAGGGCCTTCACGCAGACGATCGACCGTTTCGACGAGAACCAGGGTCTGCAGGAGACCGGTCTGGGCATCTATTTCAAGGAGGACTTCGACAACTTCCGCGACTTCCGCCAGCGTATCAAGGAGCGTTTCACGAACCGCAAGCGCAGGGAGCGGCGCGAGGCGCGGCGTGCGGCCCGGGCCCTGCAGCAGGAGCAGGAGGGGGCGCCGAGCGAAGGGGACGAACCGCCCGACTACGATCCGATGGAGCCCGAGAGCGAGATTTACTATTGAGACGGTCTTTTGCGGAGGTGCCCGCACCGGGCGGCCGACGGAAAACCGATGGAAGCGGAACAACAGGACAAACAATAAAAACAACAAACGCAAACTGAACTATGATGACATTTTTGCAGGCTGCCGAAGCGGTGGCCGTGAGTGAGGAGACCCGCATGGGTCTGTGGGCCCTCTTTACGAAGGGCGGTTGGCTGATGTGGCCCCTGCTGGCGCTGGGCGGCGTGACGATCTTCATCTTCGTCGAGCGCTTCCTGGCCATCCGCAAGGCGTCGGTGTTGGACATGAACTTCATGAACCGCATCCGCGACTACATCTCCGACGGCAAGATCGCCGTGGCGGTGAACCTCTGCAAGAAGACCGACACGCCGATCGCCCGCATGATCGAGAAGGGCATCGAGCGCATCGGCCGTCCGATGAGCGACGTGCAGTCGGCCATCGAGAACGTGGCCAACCTCGAGGTCTCGAAGCTCGAAAACGGCCTGCCGTTCCTAGCGACGATCGCCGGCGGCGCCCCGATGATCGGTTTCCTCGGCACGGTGCTCGGCATGGTGCAGACCTTCATGGACATGTCGGCCGCGGGCGGTACGGTGGACCTCGGACTGCTGGCCAGCGGCATGTACGTGGCCATGGTGACGACCGTCGGCGGTCTGATCGTCGGCATCCCGGCCTACTTCGGCTACAACTACCTCGTGGCGCGCATCGAGAAGCTGGTCTTCCAGATGGAGGCCAACTCGATCGCCTTCATGGACATTCTGAATCAACCCGTTCAAAAGTAGCAGACCATGGCAATCAAACACGGATCGAAGGTCGACAAGAGTTTCTCGGCCTCGTCGATGACCGACCTGATGTTCCTGCTGCTGCTGTTCCTGCTGATCGCCACGACGCTCATCAACCCCAATGCTCTGAAGCTGATGCTGCCGAAGAGCTCGAACCAGCTCAAGGACAAGGCGATGACCACGGTGTCGATCAAGGACGAGGGGCAGGGCCACTACCGCTACTTCGTCGAGCGGCAGGAGGTCGGCTCGCTCGACGGCGTGGAGCAGGCCCTGCGCGCACGCCTCGACGGACAGCAGGAGCCGACCGTCTCGCTGCACGCCGAGAAGTCGGTCGTCTGGGACGAGGTGGTCAAGGTGATGAACATCGCCAAGCGCAACGGCTACAAGTTGCAGGCGGCGACCCAACCCGAATAGATCATGCACTATTACGATCCGAACGACCGCAGGCCCCGGCGCTGGGCGCTTCTGGCGGCGGCACTCTACCTGCTGCTGCTGGGGGGCTCGTTCGCGTTCGTGTCGTTCGACTTCAGCCGTCCGGCGCCCGCTGTCGGCCAGATGATGGAGATCGAGCTGACCGAACCCGAGGAGCCGCCCACGCCGGTGAAGACGGCCGAGGAGCCGCGAGTGCACCAGACGGCGGCACCCGAGGAGCGGACGGACCAGGCGGACGGCCGCGACGAGGTGACGCAGACGCCCAATCCGCGGGCGCTCTTCAAGATGAGCAAGGGGGGCGTGGACGAGCCCGACAATGCGGGCAACCCGCAGGCGCCCGAGGGCGAAGACAAGGCCTCCGGCACGGGCCGCGGGCTCAATCCCGACGGGCTGGACCAGCTCGACAAGGGGTTGCAGGGCCGCGGACTGGTGGGCGCCCTGCCCAAACCGTCGTATCCCGGCTCGAAGAGCGGCAAGATCGTCGTGCGCGTGACGGTGGACGCCGCGGGCCGGGTCACGAGCGCCGCCTACGAACCCAAGGGCTCGACCGAGAGCGATGCGGCGCTGATCGACGCGGCGCTTGCCGCCGCGCGCAAGGCCCGCTTCACGGAGAGCCGCGCCGCCGTGCAGGGCGGAACCATAACCTACATTTTCCGGATGGAATAATACCCGAATCGGATGAAACCGACTTTACTGATCCTTATCTGCTGCCTGCTCTGCGCAGGCGTCCGGGCGCAGGACGACCGACGGCCGTCCGCACCGGTGAGCGCCGGCAACCAGGCCGCTCCGGCCGCCGGGGAGGCTCCGGAGGCCGAAGGGGCGGTGCTGCGCCTGGCCGAGACGCTGTGGAATGTCGGCGACGTGCCGCGCAAGGGCGGCGACGTGACGCACGACTTCCACTTCCGCAACGAGGGCACGGAGCCGCTGGTCGTGCTGCGCGTCATCACGTCGTGCTCGTGCGTCAAGGCGTCGTTCCCGAAACGTCCCGTCGCACCGGGCGGCGAGGGGGTGATCCGCATCACCTACCAGCCCCACAAGAGCGAGCCGGGCACCTTCCACAAGGTGATCCGCATCCAGTCCAATGCCGAGGCGGGCGATGACCTGCTTGTCGTGCAGGGCTGTGCGATCGAGCAGCAGCCCCGGACCAAGGTCAGGGACGGGAAGGCCAAGGTGAAATACAAATAACGAACCCGGTCCGGTCCGTCGGTCGCAACGGCAGGAAACACCTGCCGCCGCGGGCGTCGTCGCCTCCTCCGCCAGCGGGCGCGGCGGCACGCCTCCTCCCGGGCGGACCGCACCAGAAGCACAATACGACAATATGAATGCCATTCTCTTTTCGCATGCCACCGTGCTGCCGATGACCGGCTCGGCCGATGCCTCCCGCACCTTTACGGGATCGGTGGGAGTCGTCGGCAACCGCATTGCGCTCGTCACGGCGTCGGATGCCGCGGCGGAGGACTTCCGTGCGGCACATCCCGACCTGCACGAGATCGACTGCCGCGGCAAGCTCGTCATGCCGGGCCTTGTCAATACCCATTGCCACATCGCCATGACGCTGCAGCGCAGCTATGCCGACGACATTGCGCTGATGTCGTGGCTGCACGACTACATCTGGCCCTTCGAGGCGCGGCAGACGCCCGACGACGTGGCACTGGGCATGGAGCTCGGCATCGCCGAGCTGCTGCTGGGCGGCGTGACGTCGGTCGTCGACATGTACTACTTCCAGGACCGCTGCGTCGAGGTGGCCGGGCGCACGGGCATCCGCGCGCTGCTCGGCTGCAACTATTTCGACAATAACATCGACGAGGTCTTCCCGCAGGTCGAACGGGCTGTGGAGCGAGCCGCCGGCTGTGACCGCGTGCGGATCGCCGTGGCACCCCATGCCCCCTATACGGTCTCGCCCGAGAACCTGCTGCGCGGCAAGGAGCTGTGCGACCGCTACGGGCTGATGATGATGACCCACATCGCCGAGACGCGCGACGAGGTGCGCATCGTGCGCGAACGCTACGGGGCGACCCCCGTCGGGCACCTCGACCGGCTGGGGCTGCTCTCGCCGCGCTGCATCGGCGCGCACTGCATCCATGTCGACGAGGCCGACATCGCCACCCTCGTCGATCGCGGCGTCACGGTGTCGCACAACCCGCAGAGCAACATGAAGATTTCGAGCGGCGTGGCCCCCGTTGCGCGGATGATCGAACGGGGGGCGCTGGTGACGGTCGCCACCGACGGCACCTGCTCGAACAACGACCTCGACATGTGGGAGGAGCTGCGCACGGCGGCCTTCCTGCAGAAGTCGGCCACGGGCGATCCCTGCGTTGTGCCGGCATACGAAGCCCTCCGGCTGGCCACGGCCAACGGCGCCCGCGCGATGGGGTGTGCCGACGGCGAGCTGGGCGTGCTGCGCGAAGGGGCGCTGGCCGACGTGATCGTCATCGACCTGCAGAAGCCCCACCTGCAGCCCGTGCACGATATTGTCTCGAACCTGGTCTACTGCGGCAAGGCCGCCGACGTCGAGACGGTCGTGGTCGACGGACGCCTCGTCGTCGAGAACCGCCGCCTGCTGCACATCGACCTCCCGTCGCTCTACGAGCGTGTCGGCGAGGCCGTGCGGCGCATCACGGCGAAGTAGCGGCGGGCGAAGTCCCGCCCAGGTGCGGCATGGGGCCCGGTCTCTCTTCGGCGGGTGCGGCCCCTGCATGCCGCCTGTCTGCGGCCCGGTCGGCGCCGCAGCCCTTCCGGCCCGAAAACGGAGCACCCCGGCGAATCGTCGCCGGGGTGCTCCGTCTGTCTGTGCCGTCGGGAGCGGCGCTGCGTGCGGCGGCCGGGGTGGTTACCGTTTGCGCAGGTAGACCGTTGCCGTGCGCGAGGTATTGTAGATGCGGATGCGGGGGTAGTCGCGGCCGTCGTCGCCGTGGATGTTGAACGAGAAGTGCTCGACATCCATTGCCTGCCGCTCCTGCCCGCCGAAGCGCTTTTCGTCGGTCGAGAGGATCGGAACGTAGCGTCCCGGTGCCGGGACGGGCAGCTCGTAGTCGGGAATCGAGGCCGTGGGGTGCCAGTTGAAGACGAAGAGCAGCCGCCCGTGCGAGAAGACCATCGTCTTGTTCTGCTCGTCCATGAGCTGGTTCCAGGCGTAGCCGTCGGCGAGCACCTTGTATTTCTTGACGAGGCGGATCATCGCCCGGTCGAAGTCTCCGAGCCACGAGTAGCGCAGCAGCTTGTTGCGCGAGAGCGACCACAGCCGCCGGGCGTGGGCGTAGCTCCAGCCGTTGCCCTCGCGCGGGAAGTCGATCCACTCGGGGTGTCCGAACTCGTTGCCCATGAAGTTGAGGTAGGCCTGCCCGCCCGTCGAGATGGTCATCAGGCGGATCATCTTGTGCAGCGCCATGCCGCGGTCGATGATGAGGTTTTCCGACGCGCGGTCCATGTGGAAGTACATCTCCTTGTCCATCAGGCGGAAGGCGATGGTCTTGTCGCCCACGAGCGCCTGGTCGTGCGACTCGGCGTAGGCCACGGTCTTTACCTCGGGCAGGCGGTTGGTCATCACGGACCACATCTCCCAGATGTTCCACTCCTCGTCGGGAACGTCCTTCAGCAGCTTGATCCAGAAGTCCGGGATGGCCATGCCGAGGCGGTAGTCGAAGCCGATGCCGCCGTCGTCGATCGGGCTGCACATGCCCGGCATGCCGCTCACGTCCTCGGCGATGGTCACGGCCGTGGGCCGGAAGTCGTGGATCAGGCGGTTGGCCAGCGTGAGGTAGTCCAGTGCGTCGTTGTTGACCCCGCCGTCGAAGAAGCGGTCGCGGCTGTCGAAGTCGACGTAGCCGTGGTGGTGGTAGATCATCGAGGTCACGCCGTCGAAGCGGAAGCCGTCGAAATGGTACTCGTCGAGCCAGTACTTGACGTTCGAGAGCAGGAAGTGCTGCACCTCGGGACGCCCGTAGTCGAAGAGCTTCGAGTCCCAGTAGGGCTGGTTGCCCGCCTCGCCCGGCAGCGAGTAGAGGTGGTCCGTGCCGTCGAGTTCGTTGATTCCCTCGTTGAGGTTCTTGACGTAGTGCGCGTGCACGAGATCCATGATGACCGCCAGCCCCATTTCGTGGGCGCGGCGCACGAGCTCCTTGAGCTCCTCGGGGGTGCCGAAGCGCGACGAGGGGGCGAAGAAGCTCGACACGTGGTAGCCGAACGACCCGTAGTAGGGGTGCTCGGCGATGGCCATCAGCTGCACGGCGTTGTAGCCGTCGCGCTTGATGATCGGGAGGATCTTCTCGGTGAATTCGCGGTAGGTACCCACGCCTTCGCGCTCCTGGGCCATGCCCACGTGGGCCTCGTAGATGAGCAGGCTGCCGATCCGCGAGGCGTCGAAGGCGTCGCCGCGCCAGTCGAACGGCTCGGCGGGGTTCCAGAACTGCGCCGTGTAGTTCTTCGTGGCGTCGTCCTGCACGACGCGGCGCGCATAGGCCGGAATGCGGTCGAGCCAGCCGTTCTGGCCGTGGACGTGGATCTTGTAGAGCGAGCCGTGGGTCAGGCGGTCGCGGTACATCGCCGCGGGGAAGAAAGCGCTCCAGACGCCCGCGGCGTCCTTGTGCATGCGGATTTCGGTGCGCTGCCAGTTGTTGAAGTCGCCGAAGATGTAGACGTCGTGCGCCCCGGGGAGCCATTCGCGGAACCACCAGCCTTCGAGCGTCTCGTCCCGCTGCCATCCGAAATAGCGATAGCCGTTGGCGTAATCGACGATCGATCCGGCCGATTTTTCTATTTCCCGAAGTGCCCGCAGGTAGCTCTCGTGCCGGGCGGTCAGCTCTTTCTCGACCGGAAGCAGCCAGCCGTCCCGCTCGATCATCGGGAGCTTTTTCGTCGGATTTCCCATAAACTGGTTCATTATTATAACAAAAATAGGAAAAATAATTCTATCTTTGTCCGCGAAACAAAAAACAGAAAAAATTCTAATTCAATCGCGTATGTTTAAAAATCAACCCAAAGGATTGATCCTGGCAGCATTGAGCAACATGGGCGAGCGTTTCGGATATTATATCATGAACGCGGTGCTTGTGCTGTTTCTATGTTCCAAATTCGGCCTGTCTGAAGAGACCAGTGCTTTAGTCTATTCTTTCTTCTACGCCGGTATCTATGTGCTTAGCCTCGTAGGCGGTATCATTGCCGACAGAACGCAGAACTACAAAGGAACCATCATTTCCGGTCTTATTGTCATGACTATCGGTTA
>OHIY01000078.1_pt1 | contig 58571 bp, 55 predicted proteins | sample 1568351 | NCBI WGS metagenome assembly OHIY01 (sample SAMEA3879547, study PRJEB24766) | human gut metagenome | biome: human-associated habitat; feature: feces | place: USA | collected 1985/1987 | reverse complement strand
CCGCGAAGAAGGGAATCTTCTGTCCGGACACTATGGTGTTGTTGAGGTCGATGCCCGCGATTCCGGTGGGGATGATTTCCGACGGCTGGCGGCGCTTGTAGGGGTTCACGGAAGGTCCGCCGACCTCGCGCTCCTCTCCTTCGATTTCCGGGCCGCCGTCGATGGGCTTGCCGTAGGCGTTGAAGAAACGTCCGGCCAGCTGGTCCCCCACGACGAGAGTCGGGGGCGCTCCGAGGAAGGAGACCTCGGCGTCGGTGGGGATGGCCTCGGTTCCGGAGAACACCTGGAGGGTCACCAGGTCGCCCTTGGTCTTGACTATCTGGGCGAGCTTTCCGTTCACGGTCGCGAGCTCGTCGTTGGCGACTCCCCGGGCGTCAAGCGAAACTGTCGCCTTGGTGATGGCCTGGAGGTGCGTGTAGGTTCTTTGATATGCTTTTGATGCCATGTTCTATGAAAGGAGTTTGCTCAGCTGCTGCTGATAGTCTTTGAACTGTTCGCTGTCGAATTTTGAGTAGTTCATCTGCCGCAGGACGTTGATGAGCTGCTTGAAGTAGTTGCGGCACTGCTCGAAGTCGTCGAACTCGAAGTGCCTGTCGCAGATGTCGAGTATCAGGTCCAGCATGAATTTCTGGCGGGAGATGGGGCAGAGCGCGTCTACGTCGTCGAATGCGTCCTGCTGGAGGAAGGCGAAGTCTATGAGCTCGGACTTCCAGAAGGCCTCGTGGTAGCTCATGGGCACGCCGTCGTCGCCGAGAATGTTGATCTGGTCGGCCATCTCCTTGCCCCTGCGGACTATGTTCTTGGCCTTGAGCACCTTGTCCACCCAGCCCTTCTCGATTTTCTCGTCCAGGTATTCTATGATTTCGGGGTATTCAAGGTATTTCGAATAGGAGTCGATAGGGCTCACCGCAGGATAGCGCTTCTGGTCGGCACGGTTCTGTTCCAGCGCATAGAAGCAGCGGGCGGCCTTCTTCGTGGACTCGGTCACGGGTTCCTTGAGGTTGCCTCCGGCGGGGGATACCGTTCCGATGAAGGTGATGGCTCCGGTTTTGCCGTTGTTGAGCACCACCATTCCGGCGCGGGAGTAGAAGGTCGCGATGATGGCTGAAAGGTCGACGGGGAAGGCGTCGGCTCCGGGGAGCTCCTCCATTCGGTTGGACATCTCCCTGAGCGCCTGGGCCCAGCGGGAGGTGGAGTCCGCCAGCAGCAGGCAGCGCAGCCCCATCGCACGGTAGTATTCGCAGATGGTCATCGCGGTGTAGACGGAAGCCTCGCGTGCGGCTACGGGCATGTTGGAGGTGTTGCAGATGATGGTCGTCCTTTCCATGAGGTGCCTTCCGGTGTGGGCATCGATGAGCTCGGGGAATTCGGTGAAGATTTCCACCACCTCGTTGGCGCGCTCTCCGCAGGCCGCCATAACGATAACGTCGGCTTCGCCCTGCTTGGCGATTGCATGCTGGAGCACGGTCTTGCCGCAGCCGAAAGGTCCGGGGATGAATCCGGTGCCGCCTTCGGCTATCGGGTCGAAGGTGTCTATCACACGCACGCCGGTCTCCATGATCTTGTTCGGGCGCGGCTTCTCCCTGTAGTTCTTTATCGCGACCTTGACGGGCCATTTCTGGGTCATGGTCACGTTGACGTCCTCACCCGAGGCGTCGGTAAGCACGGCCACGACCTTGTTGATGTCGTATTCGCCGGCCGGGGCCACTTCCTTGACCGTATATTCGCCCTGGAATGAGAAGGGTACCATAATCTTGTGGGGCAGCCAGCCTTCCTTGACCTCGCCGAGCCAGTCGGCAGCGACAACCTTGTCTCCGGGCTTTGCGAGAGGGGTGAAGCTCCATAGCTTCTTGCGGTCGAGGGCTTCGGTATATTCTCCGCGCTTAAGGAACACGCCCTCCATCGTGGTGAGGTCGTTCTGCAGACCGTCGTAGATGCTGGAGAGAAGTCCGGGGCCCAGGGTGACTTCGAGCATCTTCCCGAGGAATTCCACGCTGTCGCCGTTCTTGAGGCCTCGGGTGCTTTCGAAGACCTGGACTGACGCCTTGTTGCCGTTGACCTTGATGACTTCGGCAAGGAGCTTCGTGCCGGCCAGGTCGATGTGGCAGAGTTCATTTTCGGCCACGGGCCCGTCCACTGTCACCGTGACGAGGTTGGAGACTATGCCCGTTACCTTTCCTGTTGTCTTCATATCAAATTGTTTTTCTTGTTGTCGTATGTGGCTCTGATTTCCTCGACCAGCTTGCGGAAGAGTTCGTTCCCGGTGTCGGGGTCGAGCTTATCCCACCTGTCGATTATCTTGAGCCTGGCGATGAAGCCGAGAATCACCTCGATGTCGAATACGTCCATTATGGTGATTTCCTCGATTTTCTTCCACATCAGGTCGTCCAGGCCCCTTTCCCTCTTGAGGATGTCAGCGCCTTCGAGCACGGACATGATTTCCTGCCTTCCCTCGAAGTCGGAGCCGTCCATGCCTTCAAGCCGCACGATGTCCATGTCCTCCGGCCTTCCGAGGGACTTGTTGAGATATTCTACCTTGAGGTTGCGCAGGTTCAGGTCGTAGGCGAAATACTCGCGGATGAAGCGGTTCCTGTGGTTCAGCGCCTTGAGATAGAACGCCGAATCGAGGCTCTCCGTATCCCAGCCGGAAAGCAGAAGGTCCACGAGGGCGTTGTCCTTCTCCGACAGCTGCTCCCTTATGGACGCCATTATCCTGTCCGCGTCCGCATGCGAAGCTCCGGTCGGGGCTTGCTGCAGGGCAGGAAGACCGGCGATGATGTATTCGTAGTTGTCCATCCTAACCGAAGAGAATCTTTCTGGTGACGGGACGCAGGTATTCGGCTATGAGTTCCTTGAAGGTTTCGTCGCTGAAACTTACGAACCAGCTGCCGTCCTTGGGGCCGATGGTGAAGCCGCCCTGGATTTTCTTGGTGAATTCCGCCTTCACATCCTTTCCCAGCACCTTGCGGAGTTCCGAGGACACCCAAGACTCAAGCTCTTTCTGCATTGAGGCGGGAAGGACCAGGCTTATGTCGCACGCCTCGGAGCTGCTGAACTTCTCGGCGACCACGCGTATGATCTCCTTCATGAAATTCTTGTCGGCCAGGGCCTTGTCCACCTTGTCGGAGATTACGGCGCCGACGAGCAGGTCCTCGATGTCTTTCCTGGTCGCCTGCAGGGCCTGGGCCGAAGCCATCATGATGTCGGACTCGGCCTTGTCCTTGAGTGCGGCTGCGGATTTCTCCGCCTCGGCCACTATCCTTTCGGCCTCGTTTCTGGCCGCAACCTTGATTTCTTCCGCTTCGGTGCGGGCTTTGGCGAGCAGGAGTTCGCCTTCTTCCTTGCCTTTGGACAGGCCTTCATTGTAGAGCTTGTCCGTAAGTTCCTGTAGTTTGTTGGACATATCGGTAGTTAGTGTTATTAGTCGGTTCCAAAGTCGCAATCGTAGCAAATTTATATAATTTCTGTCCTATTTGCAATATAATTCACAGGTATTTGCTCGCCGTTTTCCTATATGTCCGCACGTCCGGTCCTGGAGGGGAATGAAACTAATTCGAAAGCAAACGAAGACAAACGAAAGAAGACCGGAGTCGTACACTCCGGCCTTCATCAAGCAAGGGCATATGGCGTCATCCCAGGAAACCCAGCAGGATTCCGGCCGCGACGGCCGAACCTATCACGCCGGCCACATTGGGAGCCATGGCGTGCATCAGCAGGTGGTTTGAAGGGTCGGCCTCGAGGCCCACCATTTCAGACACACGTGCCGAATCCGGGACTGCGGACACGCCGGCGTTGCCTATCAGGGGATTGATCTTGTTCGTCTTGTCCCTGATGAAGAGGTTCATCAGCTTCGCGAACAGCACTCCGCCTATCGTGGCAATCACGAAGGAGATGAAGCCCAGGAAGAAGATCTTTATGGAGGTGGACGTCAGGAATACGTCAGCCTGGGTGGAGGCTCCGACGGTGAGACCTATAAGGGTGGTCACAACATCAATCAGAGGGCCTCCTGCGGTAGTCGCAAGCCGCTTGGTCACCCCGCTCTCCTTGAGCAGGTTGCCGAAGAAGAGCATGCCGAGCAGGGGAAGGCCGGAAGGCACTATGAAAGCCGTGCAGATGAAGCCGACTATGGGGAAGATTATCTTCTCCCTCTGGCTTACCACCCGGGGCTTCTTCATCCTTATCAGCCGCTCCTTCTTCGTGGTGAGCAGCAGCATTATCGGTTTCTGGATCACGGGCACAAGAGCCATGTAGGAATATGCCGACACCGCAATCGCACCGAGCAGGTGAGGTGCCAGCTTGGAGCTGAGGAAGATGGCCGTGGGGCCGTCGGCTCCTCCGATGATGCCTATCGCTCCGGCTTCGTTGGGAAGGAAGCCCAATGACAACGCGAGCAGATATGCTCCGAAGATGCCCAGCTGGGCGGCTGCACCGATCAGAATCAGCCTGGGCTGGGAAATCAGGGCGGAGAAGTCGGTCATCGCTCCTATTCCGAGGAATATCAGAGGGGGATACCAGCCCTGGAGCACACCCTGGTGGAGTATGTTCAGCACGGACCCCTGTTCGTAGATTCCCACCTGCAGGCCCTGGAAGATAGGAATGTTGCCTATGATCATTCCGAATCCTATGGGCACGAGCAGCAGGGGCTCCCATTTCTTTACAATTCCCAGCGTGATGAAGATGATTCCTATGAGAATCATCACCAGGTGCTGCCATGTGCAGTTCGCGAATCCCGTGAACTGCCAGAATTGCTGCAGGCTTTCGACTACCGTTTCCATCAGGCGATGGTGGCTATCTTGGCGTCCTCAAGAACCGAGTCTCCCTTGGAGACATGTACGGCGGAAACGGTTCCGTCGCACTCTGCGAGTATCTCGTTCTCCATCTTCATAGCCTCGATCACCGCCACCTTCTGGCCGCGCTTCACTGCGTCTCCAACTTTCACGTCCACGCTGATGACCACTCCGGGGAGAGGGGAGACCACATCCTTTCCTGCGCCGGGGGCCTTGGGCGCGGCGGCAGGTGCGGGTGCTGCCGCCGTGGCGGGAGCGGCTGCTGCAGGAGCTGCCTGCACGGGTGCCGCTGCGGGAGCGGCATTCTCCATTTCCACGCTGTATTTCACACCGTTGACGGTGACATCGGCATTTTTGCCTTCAATGCCGTTCACGGCAACCTCGTAGTCCTTGCCGTTGATCTTGAATTTGTATGTGCTCATTTCTGAATTGATTTTCTGAAGTTGCGTTGTTTGTTGTCCCATCCCGACGCACGGTCGTGGCGGATGGTTATGATTCCGGGTTCGATGTCATGCACTCCGCCGTTGAGATGGAGGTGCAGGGCCAGGGCTATGGCTGCGGCTTCATCGCCCTTGCCCGTTTCGGCGTCGATGGCCAGGGCGATGGCGGCCGCTACCGCAGACTCGTCAACGGTTTCGGCGCCGGCCTTCTCCTTTTTTGAGAACTTGATTTTCCCGGAGAAGATGTTGCCGGAGAGGGTGTAGATGAAGTAGAGTATCACCAGGGCGCAGAAAACCACGCAGATGCTGATGAGGGTCAGGGTCCAGCCGTGAGGGTCGACCTGCGCCATCCTGTCGGCGCCGGCCGTCAGCATGTTATAGAGGCAGGTTGTCATGTTTCTTGGTTGGTATTTCCTGATGTTTGCCCTCGAGCGCCGCAAGTGCGCGGATTACGCGGAAGCGGGTGTTCCTGGGCTCGATCACGTCTTCGATATATCCTTTCTTCGCGGCCTGGTAGGGGTTGCAGAAGAGGTCGTTGTATTCGTTCTTCTTCTCTTCGGCGAGCAGGGCTTTCTTCCCGGGGTCGGTTTCGGCCTTGAGCTCCTTGCCGTAGATGATGCCGATGGCCCCGTCCGCACCCATCACGGCGATGTTGGCGGAAGGCCACGCGTAGTTGACATCGCCGCGCAGCTGCTTGCAGCTCATCACGATGTGGGCCCCGCCGTAGCTCTTCCTGAGGGTGACCGTAACCTTGGGCACGGTGGCCTCGCCGTAGGCGTAGAGCAGCTTCGCTCCGTTCGTGATGATGGCGCCGTACTCCTGCTGCGTTCCGCATAGGAAGCCGGGCACGTCCACGAGGGTCACGAGGGGGATGTTGAATGCGTCGCAGAAGCGCACGAAGCGGGCGGCCTTGCGGGAGGCGTTGATGTCGAGCACTCCGGCAAGGATGCGCGGCTGGTTCGCGACTATCCCGACGCTCCTGCCGCCCATGTGGGCGAAGCCTACGATGATGTTCTTCGCGAAGTTCTCGTGAATCTCGAAGAAGTCGCCGTCATCGACGATGCTGCGGATGACTCCGTACATGTCGTACGCCTTGTTGGGGTTGTCGGGTATGATTTCGTTGAGGGCGTCGTCGGTTCTGGAGACGGGGTCTGCGGTCGGGCGCTCGGGGGCGCTTTCAAGATTGTTCTGGGGCAGGTAGCTCAGGAGCTTCTTGATTTTTTCGATTCCCTCCTCCTCGGTCGCGGCGCTGAAATGCGCGACGCCCGATTTCGTGGTGTGCACAGAGGCTCCTCCGAGCTGCTCCTGATCCACAACCTCTCCGGTCACTGACTTGACCACGCTGGGGCCGGTTAGGAACATGTAGGAGGTGTTCTCGACCATGAGGGTGAAGTCGGTGAGTGCGGGGGAGTAGACGGCTCCTCCGGCGCAGGGGCCGAATATGCCGCTGATCTGGGGCACGACGCCGCTGGCGAGGATGTTGCGCTCGAAAATCTCGCCGTAGCCGGCCAGGGAGTCTATGCCTTCCTGGATGCGGGCTCCGCCGGAGTCATTGAGTCCGATGATGGGGGCGCCGGAACGGGTGGCCATGTCCATCACCTTGCAGATTTTTTCGGACATCGTCTTGGAGAGAGAGCCTCCGTTCACGGTGAAGTCCTGCGCGAACACGTAGACGAGGCGTCCGTCGATGGTGCCGTATCCCGTGACCACTCCGTCGCCGTCAGTGTGGGAGGCGTCCATTCCGAAATCTGTGCAGCGGTGCTGCACGAACATGTCGAATTCCTCGAAGCTGCCCGGGTCAAGCAGTCTGGCGAGCCTTTCCCTTGCGGTGAGCTTGCCTTTTGCGTGCTGGGCGTCTATGCGCTTCTGTCCGCCTCCGAGCTTTGCGGATTCGCGGCGTTCAACCAATTCCTTGATTTTGTCTGTTTGAATACTCATATCGTCTTAGGTCTTAGACATAAAGCATTACGCGGGCGTAATGCGAAAAATCAGACAAAGATACTAATAATTTTATATATTCCGTAGCCGCCTGTTATACCTCGATTGCTTAAATTGCCGGCAGGTGCTTGTCTGCGGATATGTCCGCCCACGGGGCTTCGCGCAAAGCGCTCATCCCGTCACCTCTCCGCTACGCTGCGAGGCGACACCCGTTATCTGCCGCAGGTGGCAAGGCCCCGTGGGCAGCTATATCCGCAGACCGCAAAAAAATTGAAACAGAGCTGCTTTAACAACTCTGTTTCAATCATGCTAGGCCCTGTGCGGGGAATGTCAGCTCCTGTGGGCGGGGCGCAGGAGGTCGAGTACTGTCTTCACGGGGTTGAAGGTCTCGGCCGGAACCTCGACGAACAGCGTGTTCCAGTCGGACATCGAGCCGTTCCACAGTCCGGGAAGCTCCAGGGCCTTGAGCTCGCGGCCCTGATAGCTCTTCGAGCTTATGAGCCCGGTCTCTCCGTCCACGTGCTCCAGCAGGTTGAACTTCTCGCCCTTGTAGTCGTGCAGGCAGCAGACAAGGTCCACGGGATTGAAATGGGTCGCGCATTTCATCTGCCCGACGGCGTGGGGGTTGCTCTTGTCAATCTGCGCCGCCTCGAGAATCTGGAGCGAGGTGGAGCCGTCCTTGTCGCGGATTATGAAGGGGCCGCCTCCCGGTTCGCCCTCGTTCCTGACCATACCGCAGACCCTCACGGGGCGGTTGAGCTTCGCGCGGAGCTTCTCGGCCCTGTCGCGGCAGTCCCGGGCCCCGGGCATCTCAATGCAGAGCTCGTCGCGCAGGAAGGTTTCTATCTCGTTGCAGAGCGTCTGGCATTCGGGCGTCGCGAAGGGGTCGTCGAGATACACGTTTTCGGCAGGGATGAACGCGAAGTCGGACATCTCCTTGCGCATCACCGTTATCTGGTCGAGCGCGAAGATGTAGCCGCGTATGCGGTCGCGGAGCTGCAGGGCGCGCCCCATCAGCACCTTCTTCCATTTGTATGTGACCGGCTGCATCCTCTCCACGCAGACGTTGTCTATGTTCTTGATGGACACGAGCTCCGAATCCAGGGCGTTGAGATTGTAGATGAGCGCTCCGTGGCCGGCGGGGCGGGTGAGTATGCTTCCGTCTTCCTTCAGGAAGGGCCTGCCCTCGCTGTCGACCGCGATGGTGTCGGTCTCCTTGTCCTGATATGTGAAGCTGATGTTGTAGCGCACTCCGTAGCGCTGTTCGTATCTGTCCTTGACTTCGGCTACCGCCTCCTCGAAAAGGGCGCGGTGCTCGGGAGAGATGGTCACGGTGATGTTCACGCTGCCGTCGGCGTTGCGCATGTAGGCCTGGCCTTCCACGAAATGCTCGGCCAGGGCGGTGCGAACCTCCTCGGGATAGCGGTGGAACTTCAGCACGCCCTTGGGCTTGCTGCCGTAGGCGAGGCCCTCGTCAGTCAGCAGTCTGCGGGCGACCTGGGAGGGGTTGTAAGGAGCCTTTCCGAAGACTTCGGGACTGTAGAATGCGAAATCCTCGATGTTGTCGGCAAGCTTGCGTACGGCGTCGTTGGGCTCGTCCATGCCGGCGAAGATGTCCTTGAACATCCTGGAGGCGGCTCCCGACGCGGGGACGAACTTGCAGCGGCCGGCGGTCTCGGCGGTTTCGGCGTATCTGACCGCTTCTTCCGCCTGGGCCTCCGAAAGTCTTTCGATTCCTTTTCCGGGAGTGGCGGAGGCCACGATTTCCAGCCAGGGGAAACCCTTGCGGAAACGTTCCACCTGTGCGTTGATTTTGTCTTTGTTCATGGTTCTGGTAGTTTTAGTGATTGCTTTCTGTCGCTTAGATGAAGAATTCCCGGCGGTACTGGTAGTTCGTGCGCAGCTCCTCGAATTTGGTTGGGTTCATGCGGAACATGAAGTCGTCGGTGAATATGGGGTAGTTGTACTGGAGCATCGCGGTGATCTGGCCCTGCGACTTGTCGGTCACGTCGAGCTTCACGGCCTGATATTCCATGATGTCGGTCTGGGGGAAGAATTCGTAGAGGCTGCTGAGCTTGAAGAAGCGGGCCACGGCCCTGACGGCCATCGCCGTTCCGGTCTGCTTGCTCTGGAGGGAGTATCCGGCTATATGGGGCGTGGCAATGTCGGCCATCTTCATCAGCAGGGTGTTGACGGTGGGCTCGTGGCTCCAGGTGTCGATTATGACCGGCCCGAGCTTCGGAATCGCCTCTATCAGGTCCCGTTCGACCACCACATCGCCCTGGGAGGTGTTGATGAAGAACGCCCCAGGCTTCATCATCGCGAAGAAGTCCGCGTTGGCCATGCCTTTCGTGGACTCGTTCAGCGGCACGTGCAGCGTGACTATGTCGGAATCCTTGAGCAGCTTGTCGAGGGTGCAGAACTGGGTGTACCATTCGATTTCGGCCTTCTTCGGGTCGTTGCGGAGCACCTTGAACCCGAGCGCGCGCCCCATGGATTCGACCCTCTCTCCGGCGCTGCCGAGACCTATGATGCCGAGCTTCGCCCCGGTGAGGTCGATGCTTTTCCTTGCGGCCGCGCCGTAGAGGGCGGAGAACACGTAGTTCGCGACTCCGCCGGCGTTGCACCCGGAGGCGTTCTGCACGAATATCCCGTGCCTGCGGCAGTAGTCGTTGTCAATGTTGTCCGTTCCCGCCGTGGCCGTGGCGATGATCTTGACGGAAGAGCCGTCAAGCAGCTTGCCGTCGCACCTGGTCCTCGTCCGGATTACGAGCGCGTCGGCGTCGTGGAGGTCCTGGGCGGAAATTTCGGGGCCTTCGCGGTAGAGCACGCTGGCATACGGCTCGAAGACTCCTTCTATGAAGGGGATGGATTTGTCGATTACGATTTTCATTTGATAATCAGCTCTTTGACATATCTGTTCGTGCCGCCGGACGAAAACAGGGCGTCTTCGGACAGCAGGGCGTTGATTTTTTCGAGCAGCGCGTCCTTCTGGAAATGCAGCTGGCTGCGTATCACCGAGGAGTTCACCGTGATGTAGAGCCGCCCGTCCTTGAAATAGCGCCTGAGCGTGTAGGGCCCGGCTCCGGAGGCGTCGTCCCATGCGGCGTAGATTCTCCTGCGGTCGAGTTCGGGGCCGAGCCCGTTCTGCCGAAGCATCAGCCTGATGGCGTCCCCGAGGCTGGTGTATCTGCGGTACTGGAGCTTATTCATCGACTGTCCTGAAGACGCCTCCTTCCGTCTCTATGTACATCCTGTCGCTGGTGATGGCGTCCACTATGGTCCGCGTGCGGGTGCGGTCGCAGTCCGTGAGGAAGATCTGGCCGAACTCCCTGTCGGCCACGAGCTCCAGCAGATTGCCCACCCTGGAGGTGTCCAGCTTGTCGAAGAGGTCGTCGAGCAGCATCATCGGCGGATGCCCGCAGCTGGCCTTCATGACTTCGTACTGGGCGAACTTGAGGGCCACCAGGAAGGACTTCTGCTGCCCCTGGGAGCCGCAGCGGCGTATGGGATGGCCGTTCATCGTGAAGATGAAGTCGTCCCTCTGGATTCCCGCCGTGGTGAAGCGGAATACACGGTCCTTCTCGCGGTGCCTCAGGAGTATGTCGCGGAGGTCGCCGCGCTGCAGGTCGGAGCTGTATTCTATGCCAACCTCCTCCCGCCCTCCGGAAATGTCGGCGTAGTAGCGCTGCACGACGGGGAGCAGGCTTTCGCAGAACGCGCCACGGCGCTCGAATATCGGGACGGCCGCCGCGGCGAGCCTGTCGTCGAAGGTGCCGAGCAGATCTTCGTCGGCTATCCCGGCCTTAAGGAGGCGGTTGCGCTGCAGCAGGAGGCGGTTGTACTGCTGGACGGAGGCGAGGTAGCCCCTGTCCATCTGCGACAGCACCGAGTTGATGAATTTGCGCCTTTCCTCTCCGGACTCGCTGACCATGGATATGTCGGCGGGGGAGACCATGACTATGGGAAGCACGCCTATGTGCTCCGAAATCCGCGTATACGCCTTGTCGCCGTGCCGGAGCCGCTTCTCTCCTGACGCGTTCACCTGCACACCGAACCTCGCGACAGTGCCGCCGGGCATGTCGTAGACTCCGGCTATCGAGAAGCTGTCGGTGCCGTAGCGGAAATTGAAGCGGTCGGAGCCGGAAAGCGCGCTCTTCGTCATGGAAAGATACCAGATTGCGTCGAGCAGATTGGTCTTTCCCTCTCCGTTGCCGCCGCTGATGCAGTTGATGTTGGGGGAGAAGCCCAGATCCTGAAGCCCGATGTTCCTGAAATTCTGGATCGTTATTTTCTTCAATTCCGGCATAACCATACAAATATAACTTTATTTTTCATATAAATTTACCGGATTGATAATGTAAGGCCGTGAAATGAATGCGAAATCCGGGCAAGTGAAAAGAAAAGGCCTTGCTGCCGTGGAAGCGGAGAGCGATTCCCTGATGTATGGTATTCGCTGCTTTTTACTTATCTTTGACAGACCGGTTCAATCCCGCCGGCTGGTTCGTACAAGAATTAGAAGCATATGAGAATTATCATCGCCTTTATTCTGCTGAGCGCAATGTCCCTGAGTCTGTCTGCTCAGAATTTTACGGTCAAAGGTCATTTTACAGATGTCGCGAACGATACTCTGCTCATAGAATATGTCAAGCGTGAACCCGACAGGAACGTGGTGAATGTAAGCGTTCCCATTGACGCGAACGGATTCTTCAGCTATAGCTGCAATATCGGGTGGGCTTACTTTGCAGAATTGAGCGTTCAATCGAACGGCGTTAAATCGTATTTCTTTTTTGTCCCTGATGAAAGTGTGGAGATAGAAGGTCAGTCGGCTTCAATGACCGGTTGGGATATCGACGGGACCGGGTTTTACCAAAGGATGAACGCCGTCAACCGGCTGATGCTGCCGTTTGACAAGGAATTTGACGCTGCTCGCGCCAGGTATGACAAAGGCATGGCCGACGGGCTCGACAAAGCGATGCTGGACAGCGTAATGCCGTGGGCGGGATTGCGGAGATGCGACTTATGAAGAAATTCCTGGCGGCGATTCCCGCCGCGATGTTGCTGGTCTCTTGCATACGTGAGGGGCGTCCCGGCAGCGAGATCGCACCCGGCGACAGGCTGCCGGACTTCGTCGTGGAGATGAACGACGGTTCGCTCGTGAGCACGGCGTCGCTCGAAGGCTCGGTGTCCCTGATCGTGTTCTTCAATACCGGATGTCCGGACTGCCGCGAAGAGCTGCCTGTCATCCAGAGGATATACGACGACTTCGGCGCCGAGGTCCGCACGGTCTGCATCAGCCGCGAGCAGGGGAGCGCCGGGATTGAGGCCTACTGGCGCGAGAACGGTCTGACGCTCCCGTATTCGGCGCAGGAGGACAGGGCGGTCTATGAGCTGTTCGCAGGCAGCGGAGTGCCGCGCGTCTATGTCAGTTCGCCGGACCTCGTGGTCAGGAAGGTCTACGACGATGATCCGATAGCGGGATACGACGACCTGGCCGCCGACATGGAGGGATTATTGCGGTCCGGCGGTTTGCAAATTGAATGATTTTTGCTACCTTCGCAGGCTGATTTGTAAAAAAGGAATATAAAGATTCTAAATATGGCAAACACACATCAAAAGGACAAGTTCGACGAGAGGCAGGAGAACATCGCCGAGAAAGTCAACAGCACAAGCGAGTTCTTCGAGAAGAACAAGAAAGTCATCTGGGGTGTCGTGATCGCGGTGGTCGTGATCGGTCTCGGAATTTTCCTGTATCACAGGTTCGTTTATCAGAATCAGGTGGCCGAAGCCATGGAGCAGGCATATCCCGCCGAGAACCTTTTCAGGAACGGTGAGTACGAGCTCGCCCTGAACGGCGATGGCAACAACCTCGGATTCGCCGCCATCATTGACCAGTACGGCTCCAAGGCCGGCAAGTCCATGCCGCTCTACGCCGGAATCTGCGAGCTCCAGCTCGGCAATTTCGACAGCGCCATCTCATATCTGAAGCAGTACAAGGGCAAGGAGCCCGTGCTCGCCGCACGCGCCAAGGCTTGCGAGGGTGACGCCTACGTAGGACTCGGTGACTATGCCGCCGCCGTCTCATGCTTCAAGGCGGCCGTGGATCTCGCCGACAACGTCTTCGCCGCCACCTATCTTATGAAGCAGGGGCTCGCCTGCGAGGCCCTCGGCGACAAGGCAGCCGCGCTTTCATGCTACGAGACCATCAAGGACAAGTATCCCCAGGCTATCGAAGCCTATGACATCAACAAGTACATAGCCAGAGTATCCGAGTAGCCATGGGAAGAGCGTTTGAATTCAGAAAAGAAAGGAAACTCAAGAGATGGGGCCACATGGCTCGCACTTTCACCAAGCTCGGCAAGGAAATCACCATCGCCGTGAAGCAGGGCGGTCCCGACGTGACCGGCAACCCCCGCCTCCGCGCCCTGATGGCCGAGGCCCGTTCCGAGCAGATGCCCAAGGAGAATATCGAGCGCGCCATCAAGAAGGCCACCGAGAGCAAGCAGGGCGACTTCAAGGAAATCATCTACGAGGGCTACGGCCCCCACGGAATAGCTTTCCTCGTGGAAGCCGCGACCGACAACAACACCAGGACCGTGGCCAATGTGCGCAGCTACTTCAACAAGTGCGGCGGTTCTCTCGGCACCTCGGGCTCCGTGAGCTTCATGTTCGACCGCAAGTGCGTCTTCAGAATCAAGGAGAAGGAGGGCGTCGACCTCGACGAGCTCGAGCTTGAGATGATAGACTACGGGGTCGACGAGATGTTCGGAAGCGAGGAGGAGGACAAGGACGGAAACGTGTACAAGGTGATTGTCATCTACGGTGACTATTCCGCCTACGGCCAGATTCAGAAGTACATCGAGGAGAACGGCTACGAGCTCATCTCCGGAGGTTTCGAACAGATTCCGAACGTGGAGCTCAAGGAAGTGACCCCCGAGCAGCGCGCCGCCCTCGACAAGCTCGTCAACCTGCTCGAGGATGACGAGGACGTGACCAACGTCTATACCACTATGAAACCTGCGGATTCGGAATAGGCTTCCGTTTTCCGGTATATCAGCCCGGCCTCTGCAGGCCGGGTTTTTTGTTTCAGGGAGTTTGCAGTCGGACGGAAAAGTTCCACATGTATTCGATGCAAATTTCTTGAAATATATTTGCAGGATTCAAAATTATGTTATATATTCGCAGTGTACTACTAAACTAATACACAAAACAAATGATTGATATAGCAAATCTGGCTTTCAGCTACGGCACGTCCGAGGTGCTGAAGAACATCTCCATGAAGCTCGAGCCGGGGCGGATATACGGTCTGCTCGGCGAGAACGGAGTGGGGAAGACCACGCTTCTGACCCTGCTTTCGGGCTTGAAGAAATGCGGGAGAGGAACCATTCGCATTGACGGCCGCGACCCCTACCGCCGCGAGCCTTCACTCCTTTCGGACATCTGCTATCTCCCGGACGAGGTAGCCCCGGAGAACGACAGCGCAGCAGGCTGGGCTGCGTGCAGAGGACGTTTCTGGCCGAACTTCACCCTCGGGAGATTCTACGAGATTATGCGTGTGTTCGAGAACGACCCGGCGAAGAAGATGAACACCATGTCCAGCGGCCAGCTCAAGAAGACCTACATCTCTTTCGCGCTTGCATGCTACACGCGCTACCTCTTCCTTGACGAACCCACGAACGGGCTCGACATCCCCTCGAAGGCGCAGTTCCGCACGGCACTTCTCAAATATACGCCCGAGGACTCCACTATAGTCATATCCACGCACCAGGTCCGGGATCTCGAGGACATAATAGACCCTATAATCATCCTTGACCGCCAGGACGTGCTGCTCAAAGCCTCCGTCGAGGAGGTCACCTCGAAGCTCTTCTTCGACTACAGCAACACTCTCAATCCAGCGAACCTCTACTGCGAACAGCTCCCCGGAGGTTTCATCCAGGTATATCCCAATACGGAGAAGAAGGACTGCAAGATCAACGTGGAGGCCCTCTTCAATACCGTGCACAAGAACAAGGAATTCATAAAAGGACTTTTCGGCAATGGAGAGAATATTTGATTTCCGGCGTTTCGGCCGCTATCTTGCATACGACCTGCGCAATGCAAAGAACAATATGGGCTTTACCCTGCTCGTATACGGGGTGGCTCCGATTTTCCTGTTCGTCATCTATGAGATGTGCAGCCTGATTTTCAGCGGGTACATCTCTCCGGTCGGCTTCACCTTCAGGACAGTATGGCTGTTCGCGCTGGTGCTGCTCTGCTCGATCATGGCTCCGTCCAGGCTCTACGGCCATGTGACCGACAAACGCTACGGGACCGAGTTCCTGATGATCCCGGCCTCGACCTTCGAGAAGTTCCTCTCCCTGGTCATCATAAGCGCGGTCGTGATGCCGCTCTGCCTCGCAGTCCTGCTGCTTGTGTCGGATTCGTTGCTCGGACTGCTGTTCCCGAACTATTACGGATCTCCGCTGCTGTCGATGGAGACTCCAAGCTTCTTCGGAATCAGAAATAATACCGACATGGTGTATGTCAATTTTATCCTCGGCTTCGTGGTAAGCTGGATGGTCAACATGCTGGTGTTCACTCTGGGTGCGATATTCTTCAAGAAGTCCAAGGTCGCCAAGACCCTGCTCAGCTATTTCGCGGTATCCATGGTCTGCGGCGTATTGTTCTCTGCAGTAATCATCAGGCTGTCTCAGAGCGTCCCCGAACTGTTTCCGCCGGATCTGCGCTTCACCGACGTGCAGGGCCTGATAGATGCGCTGAACCTCTTCGCCAACATCTGGTACTTCTTCATAGTGCTTGTGCTTCTCGGCCTCATCTTCTGGCGGCTCAAGACCTTAAAACATTGAAAGCATGGAGTTCGACAACAATAAGCCAATATATATACAGATTGCCGACAATATCAGCGACCGCATCCTTTCGGGCGAGCTGAAGCAGGGCAGCCGCATACCTTCCGTACGCGAATGGGGTGCCGGCATAGGGGTGAACCCCAACACCGTCGCACGCTCGTATGAGCTGCTCTCCAACCGTGGAGTAATCTATAACCAGCGCGGCATAGGCTTCTTCGTGGCTGACGACGCCCAGGAGACCATCAAGAGCGCTGAAAGAAAGAAATTCATCGAAGAGGAGTTCCCCGCGTTCAGGACGAGGGCGGAGCTCCTCGGAGTAAACCTCAAAGAACTTATATGATGAAAAGACCAATCGTTATCCTCGCCCTTGCGGCGAGTGCCGTCCTAGTCAGTTCCTGCAAGTTTTTCGGTGTGAACGACGAGGCTGCCCTGAATTTTGCATGGGGCGAGGCCGTGGACGCCTCCGAACAGATAGAGACCCGCACTCTTCCGGTAGCCCCCTTCGACGCCGTCGATTTCGGCATGGTGGCCTGCAAGGTGGAATATCTTCCCGGAGACAACAGCCTTGAGGTCAAGACGCACGAGAACCTCTTCCGGCTTCTGAATTTCGAGGTGGACGACACAGGAGTGCTCAAGCTCACCCAGGACAACTACAATGTCAGGAACTTGGATACCATGGTCATCCGCGTGCATGCGCCGTCACTCAGAAGCGTGAATATCGGTGGTGCAGCGCAGTTCTCGGCAATGGAGGGCATAGAGGCGGAGACTTTCAAGCTCAACCTGGGCGGTGCCGGTAACGTGGAGATAAAAGGCCTGGACGCGGCTTCAGTGGACGTGAATCTCTCCGGAGCGGCGAAGATAAGGCTTGACGGCCTGGATTCCCAGGAGCTGAGCATCACTATCAACGGAGCCGGCGACGGAGTAATCAGCGGAAGGACCGATCATGCCGACGCACGCATCAGAGGAGCCGGCAAGATTGACCTGAAAGGCCTGGAAGTCGACGAGCTCACCACTTCCGTGAGCGGTGCCGGCAGGATACTCGAACCTGAAAGATGATTTTCCGGAAGTGAATCCTAATCTGTGTGGTTAATTGGGCGGTGCCGGGTTCTCCGGGCCGCCTTTTCTGCAGCCCTGACGGCTTCGTGCTCCTCTTCGGGGACGCAGAAAAGCAGGAATTTCTCCCAGAGGTAGTCAACGGCGATGTCGCGAGGGTGGACGAGGTCGGCGGCGTAGAAACGGTAGTCCCTGAGTTCGTCCATCATCAGCTCCCAGGCCGGGAAATAGTCGGCTTCAGGGCTTTTGAGGGCCTCCTGGAGGCCGAGATGCAGCAGGGATTTGGAGACAGTGTTGGCCTCCGCCCCGTCGGAAAGGTAACGTATTGGGGAGACCGTGAATATGAACTGCTTGTCGGGGTGCCTGAGCACGATGTCCCGTGAGATTTCTCCGATGCGGTCAAGCGTGAGCAGCTCGCGGGTGAATTCCCCGGCCGGCCGCTTCAGGCAGTTGGAGACCGTGCGCCCGCCGTGCTTCCACACGCGCGCCGTCCCGTAGGAGATGATGACCCTGTCGCAGCTTTTCCAGTATGCGGCGCTTTCCCGGAGAACATGGTTGGCGTTTTCCAGGAATCCGGCCGCCGTCCTTCTGGCGAAGGAGGTGTGGTGCGCGAAGCTGCACACGAGATCCGATCCGGCTCCCATCTGCACGCAGTCGGCTTCGGAGAAGGGTTCGCCGGAGTCGAGCCTGTCCACCGCAGCGGCTATGGATTCCGGGTTGTAGAGGGTCCCGAACGGATTCGCGAGTATGTTGAAGCCGCCGTCGCTCAGGTGGCCGGCCATGTTGTCGGAGAAGCAGCTGCCGAGGGTGACGATGCTGTCCGCATGTGCGAGGCGGACCTTTGAGCGTCGCAGGGGTATTTCGGTAATCAGTTTCATCCCGGCAAAGATAGCATTTTGCCGTATTATCGCAGCCATCGCGAAATATTAATTGGCGATAACCGCATTGCACTCGGCTTCTGCGTATTTTTGCCGCTGGCGCGCCATTAATACTGTTGCGCCTCGGCAATGAAATTCGAACAAGTTCGATTTGCATTGCACTCGGCTTCTGCGTATTTTTGCCGATATGAAACGGATATTTTACTGCTTTGCCGCTGCTGCCGCGATTCTGACGGCTGCGGTCACTGCCTCCGCAAAGGAGCATACCCTCCATGTGGTGACCACGGGAGATGTCCACGGGTCGTGGTTCGACCGCTCATACGTGGACGATTACCGCCCCTACAGCCTGATGAACGTCAACTGGTACGTTGACAGCCTCAGGAACGCGGTGGGGGAGGAGAACGTGCTGCTGCTCGATGCAGGCGACTGCCTCCAGGGCAACAACGCCTCCTACTACTACAACTATGTGGCGACCGACACGGAACACCTGTTCCCCCGGCTGGTCGACTATATGGGCTATGACGCGATTATCGTGGGGAACCATGACATCGAGACCGGACATCCCGTCTATGACAAGGTGAACGCCGAACTTGCTGACAGGGGGATTCCCTGGCTTGCCGGAAATGCGGTGCGCACTGATGGCGGAGAACCCTATTTCCCGGTATATGCGATGTTCGAAAGGGCCGGACTGGACGTGGCAGTGCTGGGCTTCACGAACGCCAACATGAAGGCGTGGCTCGGCGAGGAGCTCTGGGAGGGCATGGATTTCCTTTCGCTGCTTCCTTACGTGCAGGAATGCGTGGACGAGGTGCAGGCCGGCGAGAAGCCTGACGTGACGATTGTGGTGGTCCATTCCGGAACCGGTGAAGGCGACGGAACCATGCTGGAGAGCCAGGGTCTCGACCTGCTCGGGACGCTGGAGGGAGTCGACCTGCTGGTGACTTCGCACGACCACAGGCCTGCGGTCGTGAAGTCCGAGAACGGCGGGGCGGTGATGCTCAACGGCGGCTCCCATGCCAGAAGGGTGGGCCACGCCGTGATTGACGTGGACAAGAAGGGGAGGAAACTGAAATCCAAGGAGGTGTCCGCCGAGGTGGTGAACCTTGACTGGAGAAAGAGCGACACCGCGATGCAGAAGGCCTTCGACAAGGAATATCAGGCTGTCAGGGAGTTCACGAACAGGCCGATAGGCAAGCTTGCGGTGGAACTGCGCTCGCGCGACGCATACGCAGGAATGTCCGACTATATCAATCTCGTGCATACGGTGCAGATAAGCGTTCCCGAGGCCGACATATCCTTCGCGGCGCCTCTGAGCTTCGACGGCAGGGTCGAGCCGGGAACCGTGATATACAACGACGTGTTCACTATATATCCCTACGAGAACGAGCTCTATGTCATGAAGCTCAAGGGTTCGGAAATCAAGAGCTATCTGGAGTACTCCTACGACGGCTGGATACAGACCCCCGGAGAGCATGTGCTGAAAATGACCGACGAGCCAGACCCGCGCACCGGAGCGGCAAGGTGGTCTTTCACAGGGCGCTCATACAATTTCGATTCTGCAGCCGGACTTGTCTACACCGTCGACGTCTCCAAGCCATACGGCCAGAGGATAGAAATAGTCTCACTGGCCGACGGCGGCGAATTCGACCTGAACGGCTGGTACAACGTGGCCATGACCTCCTACAGGGCGAGCGGCGGCGGAGACCTGATATTCAAGGGTGCCGGAGTCAGCCGTGACGAGCTGGAATCCAGGATTGTGGCCCGCTATCCGGCGATAAGGGACATGGTGAGCGAGTTCATCTCCTCGCACGGCACCATCGATTCCGGAACCGTATCCGACCCGGAGATTCTGGGAGAATGGCATTTCCTGCCGGAAGATGCCGACAGGATGATTGCCGAGGATCTGAAGCTTATCTTTTGAAGTTCTTGAGCCGTTGCTGGAGAGATCCGTCAACGGCCATCTTCATCATCTTGCGGGTCTGCTCGAACTGCTTGAGCAGCTTGTTCACATCGGCGAGCGTCGTACCTGAGCCTCTGGCTATCCTGGTACGGCGCGAACCGTTTATGCACTCCGGATGCTCCTTCTCGTAGGGAGTCATCGACTGGATGATGGCCTCGGTGGACTTGAACGCGTCGTCGGGGATGTCCACGTCCTTGAGGGCCTTGTCCATGCCGGGAAGCATGCCCATGAGATCCTTGACGTTGCCCATTTTCTTGACCTGCATCAGCTGGTCGTAGAAGTCGTTGAGGGTGAACTGGTTCTTGGCTATCTTCTTCTTGAGGGCCCTGGCCTGCTGCTCGTCGAACTGTTCCTGGGCCTTCTCCACGAGGGATACGACATCGCCCATTCCGAGAATGCGGTCGGCCACACGTGCAGGGTAGAATATGTCGAGAGCCTCCATTTTCTCGCCCGAGCTCACGAACTTTATGGGCTTGCCGGTGACGGCCTTGATTGACAGGGCTGCACCTCCCCGGGTGTCGCCGTCCATCTTGGTGAGCACGACCCCGTCATAATCTATGGCTTCGTTGAAGGCCTTGGCCGATTCGACTGCGTCCTGGCCGGTCATGGCATCGACCACGAAGAGGGTCTCGGAGGGCTTGAGCTCACGGTGCAGGGTGGAAATCTCGTCCATCAGCTCCTTGTCTACGACCAGCCGTCCGGCGGTGTCGACTATGAGCACGCTGAAGCCTTCCTTCCTTGCCTGGGCGAGCGCGTCCTTGGCGACTTTCACAGGATTCTTCTCTCCGTCCTCGGCGAATACGGGCACTCCGACCTGTTCTCCGAGCGTGCGCAGCTGGTCTATCGCGGCGGGGCGGAAGGTGTCGCAGGCGGCGAGCATGACCTTCATGCCTTTCTTGCTCTTGAGATTCAGCGCGAGCTTGCCGCAGAATGTGGTCTTTCCGGAACCGTTGAGACCAGCGACGAGCAATATGGCGGGCGAACCCTTGACGTTGATTTCAGTGTGCTCGGAGCCCATGAATTCGGCCAGTTCGTCATGTACGATCTTGACCATCATCTGCTGGGGCTTGACGGCTGTGAGCACGTTGGCGCCCATGGCCTTCTCCTTTACCCGGTCGCAGAAGTTCTTGGCGACCTTGTAGGAAACGTCGGCGTCAAGCAGGGCACGGCGTATCTCCTTGAGGGTCTCGGCTACGTTTACTTCGGTTATCTTGCCTTCGCCCTTCAGTATCTTGAAGGAACGCTCCAGTCTTTCGGAAAGGTTCTCGAACATATTCTCGTGATAATTGTTTCAGCCTGCAAAGGTAATATATTTTCCGTTTCGTTCGGCGTTTGCGCCCGGCGTTGAATTCGCCGGTGCCGAGTCGGACTGCCGTACAGGCTCCGGGGAGGCGAGAAAAGCCTGCACGATCTTGACTGATGCCGGCCATGAAATGTGTTCAATGAAAGGAAAATATTGTATCTTTGTGTTCAGTTGGTAGTGAATATGGAACATCTGCATCATCAGCACGGACAGGCGAAGAGGCTGACATCGCTGAATTATACCTATTACATCGCGATAGGCCTCAATCTGGCTTTCGTCATACTTGAGGCGCTCATCGGATTGAGCTATAATTCGCTCGGACTGCTCTCGGACGCCGGGCACAAGCTGCTGGACGTGTTCTCTCTGCTGATTGCTCTCGTGGCCTTCAAGCTTACGGCGAGCAGGCCCACGAAACGATATACCTACGGTTTCCGCAAGACTTCGGTGCTGATTTCGCTTTTCAACGCGCTCGTGCTTATGGCTGCCGTGTGCGTGATCATTGCAGAAAGCATAGAGAAGCTCGGCAATCCTGTCGAGGTTAGCGGCGCCGCGATCTCCTGGACGGCAGGTGCCGGAATCATAGTGAGCGGATTGAGCGCCCTGCTGCTGATGCGGCATCAGAAAGGTGACATCAATACGCGCGGCGCCTTCCTGCACATGGCCACAGACGCGCTCGTGTCGTTCGGGGTCGTGGTTTCAGGAATTGTCATCAGCTTGAGCGGCTGGAATTTCATCGATCCTGTCATCAGCATGGCGGTCGCCGCAGTGATATTGGTGAACACGCTGCGGCTGCTTGTGGAGAGTTTCCGGATGAGTGTTGACGCTGTTCCTGCCGGAATCGACTATGATCAGGTGCGCGGTCTGCTGACTTCCGCTCCGGGGGTGCTGGAGGTGGAGGAACTGCATATCTGGCCGGTGAGCGTTTTCGATACGGCCCTGACCGCCCATGTCCGGCTTGCCGCAGGTGTTTCCGGAGCCGCCGTGCTTCCCGAGCTTCACCGGAGGCTGGAGACGGCGGGCATCGGTACGGCTACCATAGAATGCATTGAATACTTAACAACTTCTAAAGAATAATGATTATGAAGATCAAAGCGTTTTTCGCCATGGCGGCAGCATGCTGCCTGGCATTTTCCTGCAGCGCCCCCGTCGAGCTCGGCGGCTCATGGGTGATTGATACCGTGAACGGAGAGAAGGTGACGACTTCCGAGAAGATTCCCTTCATCAACTTCAACGAGGCTGACGGCCGTATCCACGGATGCTTCGGAGTGAACATCGTCAACGGAACCTACACTCTCGACGGCGACAAGCTTTCTTTCGGCCAGATGGCGACCACGATGATGGCCGGCCTTCCCGCCGACATGGAGGTGGAGAACAGAATCAACGCCGCCGCCGGCACTGTGGCTTCGGTGGAGGTGAAGGGTGAGACCATGAGCCTGAAGAATGCCGAAGGCGATGTGGTGCTGACCCTCGTGAAGGCTGCCGACGAGGTCAAAACCTCCGCTTCGGAGCAGGACGGCACCGTTGAGGCGCCCGAGTCCTAGGCTTTCCTGTACTGCAGTGGCGTGATTCCTGTGTGATGCCGGAAGAACTGCACCATTACGGAGGGGCTGGAGAAATTCAGCTCCTCCGATATTTCCAGGACTGTCTTGTCGGTGGTCTTGAGCTGCATCTTAATCTCGCTCACCAGAGTCGAATTAATCCATTCCGCTACAGAACGCCCGCTGATTCTGCGGATGGCTCCTGACAGATATTTTGGCGTGCGGTGCAGCTTCGAGGCATAGAAGGCCACATTGTGCTCGGTACGGTAATGTTTCGCCATCAACTTGAAGAAATCGTCGGTAAGCTTCTCCTGCTTCGGCTTGGCCACGTCAGTGTCCTCGTCAGAGATGTTGCGCAGGATATTGCATATTTCCAGCATCAGAGCATACAGCAGCGTCTTCGATATCTCCTCCCGGTATGCGCTGGAGGTCTCGGAATACCGCTTCTCGATGAAAGTGTAGTATTCCAGCAGGTGCATGGCGGAGGTTTCCCCTATGTGCAGGACCGGGTTGCGCAGGGCGCTGGTCATGACGTCAATGTCCACGGGGCTCGGGAATTCCAGAATCACGTCCAGCGACACTATTATCGACTTCCAGTCAAGTCCGGGTTCCGCTGACAGAATCTCGATCAGCTGGTTGGGCGAGAATATCATTAGGGAGCCGGCGCCGATGTCGTAATTTCTACCGCTGATTCTCAGCCTGCCGCTGCCTCCGAGGCAGATGCTGATGAAGAAACCGTTGAATGTGAACGACTTCAACCCTTCGAGCAGCCTGGCGCCGAAGTCCTTGCCCGACAGGTAGAAGTTCCTGATGGACTTCATGTCCCTGCGGTCGAAGAGGTCGCTCATGTCGAGGCTCACATATTCTCTTTGATTCATAGAAAATCCGACTTTTTCTACATTTTTTATTCTGCAAACATAACAATATATATTGACACTAGGGCTATTTTTGCAGCCGGATTTCCGGGAAAGTGCGGCATTCACCGCATCTCCCAAATGTATATTCAATTGAAAAATGAAACAATTTTACAATCGTACAATCGAGGATGTCGCCAGTGAGCTCGGCACGGACGCCTCAAGTGGCCTGGCCTCTTCGGAGATAGCTTCCCGCATCGGAAAATACGGTAAGAACACCCTTGTACAGAAGAAGAACAAGTCGTTCTTCGTGATGTTCATCTCGCAGTTCAAGAGCTTCATGATCATCCTTCTGATAATCGCGGCGGTCATCTCCGGCGTGATGGGCGTGAAGACGGGCGAGGGTCTGCTGGACACCTATGTGATCATGGGCATCCTGCTGCTCAACGCAATCATCGGAGCGTATCAGGAATATCAGGCGCAGAAGTCGCTCGAATCTCTCAAGAGGATGGCCGCGCCGGTCGCAAAGGTAGTGCGTGACGGCGAATCCATGGTCGTGAACGTGGAGGATGTGGTTCCCGGCGACCTGGTGGAGCTGGAGGTGGGCGACATAGTGCCCGCTGACATAAGAATCACCGAGGCGCACAACATGAGCATTCAGGAATCTTCGATGACCGGAGAGTCCGTGCCCGTGGAGAAGCATCCCGACACCCTTGAGAACGAGGACATCCCGCTCGGAGACCGCAAGAACATGGCGTATTCCAGCGGAGTCGTGACCTTCGGACACGGAAAAGGCATCGTGGTCGGGACCGGAATGAACACCGAGATAGGCAAGATTGCCGACATGCTCGGAGGTGACTCCGACACCCAGACCCCCATGCAGGTGCGTCTGGAGAAGCTCGGCAAGGTGATAGGAACGGCTTCCGTCGTTATCTGCGTGGTCATATTCATAATCGGACTGCTCTACGGCAGGGAGCTCATCGGCATGCTTATGGTGGCGGTATCGCTCGCAGTGGCCGCGATTCCCGAAGGCCTGCCCGCAATTTCCACCATCATACTCTCCATGGGCGTGAAACGTATGGTGAAGCACAACGCCATCATACGCAAGCTGCCTTCGGTGGAGACTTTGGGCTGCACCACCGTGATTTGCTCCGACAAGACAGGCACGCTGACCAAGAACCAGATGACCGTGGTCGAGGAGTACACTCCTTCCGGCAGGCTTGACAAGCTGATTGAGATTGCAGTGCTCTGCTGCGACGCCAAGGAGGTCAAGAACGCGGAGGGCGGCGTGACCAAGGTCGGCGACCCCACGGAAATCGCGCTCATCGACCTCGGTGCGAAGAACGGAATCCTGAAGCAGAAGCTTGACTCCGAATGCCCGAGGGAAGGGGAGGTCGCATTCGACTCCACCCGCAAGCGTATGACGACCATCAACAGGATGCGCGACGGCAAGCTCCAGGCGAACGTCAAGGGCGGACTGGATGAAGTCCTTTCGGTCTGCACACAGATTGAGACAGCCGACGGAATACGCAAAATCACGGACGCCGACATCGCCGGCCTGCAGGAGCGCAATTCCAGGATGGCAGATTCTGCGCTGCGCGTGCTCGCAATGGCTTACAGGCCCATAGACGAGGTGTCCTCCGAGGTGGACGTTGTGGAGCGCGGACTTGTCTTCGTCGGCATCACGGGCATGATTGACCCCGAAAGGGAGGAGGTCATAGGCGCCATAGAGGAGTGCCACGAAGCGGGAATACGCACCGTGATGATTACCGGCGACCACAAGGCCACGGCACTTGCAATCGCTTCCAAGATAGGGCTGTACGGCAAGGGTGACCTTGCAATCACGGGAACCGAGCTCGAGAAGCTGGACGAGGCCGAGTTCGAGAAGAATGTCGACAAGTATTCGGTATACGCGCGAATCGCCCCTGAGCAGAAGATGAAGATCGTTTCCGCATGGCAGAAGAGGGGGGACATCGTGGCGATGACCGGCGACGGAGTGAACGACGCACCCGCCCTCAAGAAGGCCGACATAGGCGTGTCAATGGGCATCACAGGAACCGAAGTGGCCAAGGACGCTTCCGACATGATACTTTCAGACGACAATTTCGTGACCATAGTCTCGGCTGTCGCGGAGGGGCGCAGAATCTACGACAACATACTCAAGACCATTCTCTTCCTTCTGTCGACGAACCTCGGCGAGGTGCTGCTGCTCTTCGTGACTTCGATCAGCAACCTGGGCATCCCCCTGCTACCCATACACATCCTCTGGATCAACCTCGTGAGCGAGACCTTCCCCGCGCTGGCGTTGAGCCTCGACCCTCCCGCGAACGACATCATGCACAAGAAACCCCGCGGACAAGGCAAGCAGTTCATGGATAAGGGCATGATATGGAGAATAGGCTATCAGGGTGTGATGATGGGTGCGATTACCCTCGCCGCGTTCCTGATCGGCAAGCAGATGGGCATGGAGATGTACCACGGCGATGCCGTCCTCTCCGAGACTCTCGGCCAGACCATGGCTTTCGCCTCGCTGATTGCGGCCAAGCTCGTGCATGCCGGCAACCTGCATTCCAATACCGAGTCCCGCTTCAGGTTCAACCCCCTGCGCAACAAGTCACTGATATTCGCTATCATGATGTCGCTCGCGTTCACCCTTGCGGTGCTGCTGGTGCCTTCGTTCAGGGAAGCCTTCGACTTCGCCGCCATGGGCCGCGACCAGTGGCTGACCGTTCTCGGCCTTGCGTTCATACCCCTCGTGGTGGTAGAGCTCTTCAAGGCTCTGAAATGGAACGGAAAGTAGTCAGAGCCCACAACGGGAATTCCTGCGAAGGCTTCCGGTTTGCGCCGGAGGCCTTCGTTCTTGTACGGTGGCGGCTGTTTTCAAATGGATTCCAGCAGGCGTGCGAGCAGGGTGAAGGAGTTGTCTGCCATGTCGTTCCAGAAGTTCTCGTAGCTTGTCCGCTGGGCTTCCTCGCCCGTGTGGATGTCGCTGATGGTGCGGAAGCTCAGGAAAGGCACTCCGTAGCGCCTGCATACCTGCGCGATGGCGGCCGACTCCATATCGCTTGCGAGTCCGTCCGGATATAGCGAAAGTATGCGCCTGTCCTCGTCAAGGCTGATGAAGAACTGGTCTCCGGTGCATATCAGTCCGCTGTGGAGCCTGCCCGTTCCCGGCCTGAGCGTCTTCGCCGCTGCCAAAAGTCCGGGGTCCGCGTCAAAGCGCTGCGGCTCTCCCTCGACCTGTCCGGGAAGATTGGGTTCTCCGCACCATACGTCCTGATAGGCGCACTGGGCTCCGATGACCACGTCCATGACGCGGACGTCCGCCTTCAGGCTGCCCGCGCAGCCGGAATTGATGATGCAGTCCGGCCTGTCGCGGAGTATCATCTCCGTGGCCGCCGCCGCTGCGTTGACCTTGCCTATGCCGGACATGGTGGCGGCCGCTATGCCGCTCCGCTTCAGCGCATCGTATTCCCTGCGCATCGCAACTATGACTCCTGCTTTCATATCGGTGCAAAATTAAAAATTCCGGCGCAGTTTCTTCGCGCAATTTGCTACCTTTGGCCTCAAACTTTACAGGAATGGAAAAAATCGCAAGCTTCACCATCAACCACCTCAGGCTTTCGAGGGGCATATTCGTTTCGCGCAAGGACCTGGTCGGCGGAGAGACCGTCACGACTTTCGACATACGCATGAAGGAACCCAACCGCGAACCGGCCCTCGGCCAGGGCGCCATCCACACCATAGAGCACCTTGCAGCCACCTACCTCCGCAATGAGCCCGTGTGGCGCGACCGCATAGTCTACTGGGGGCCGATGGGCTGCCTGACAGGCAACTACCTGCTTCTGCGCGGCGACTATTCTTCCGCCGACATCCTGCCGCTGATGCGCGACACCTTCAGCTTCATAGCCGGCTACGAGGGCGAAGTGCCCGGCGCCACCCCCGCCGACTGCGGCAACTGGCTGCTGCACGACCTCCCCATGGCCCGTTATGAGGCCCGCAAGTACCTTACCGAGGTGCTGGAGCATCCGGGAAAGGAGAACCTGGAGTATCCGGCGGCCTGAACGCCCCGGCGCGCCGTCTGCCGCTGAGCTTCACACACGCTCATGCCAGCGCTCTTTCCAGCAGCACCAGCCCCACGAAGCCGAGGACGAGGCACCAGGTGGCGGTCTTCTCGTAGCCGTGGGCGTGGGTCTCGGGAATCATCTCATCGCTGACGACATAGAGCATCGCGCCTCCTGCAAACGACAGCATCAGCGGAAGCATCTTCATGCTGATGGCTCCGAGGGCGTAGCCGGTCCATACTCCGGCGACCTCCAGCATCGCGATTGCGAGCGAGATCAGCAGTGTGCGCGTCTTGCTGACTCCGGCGAGCAGCAGGGGAGCGATCACCACCATGCCTTCCGGAATGTTCTGCAATGCGATTCCGGCGGCCACGGTCCACGCGTCGCTGACATCTTCCGAGTTGAACCCGACTCCGCTCGCGATGCCTTCCGGAAACTTGTGCAGCGCGATCGCCAGCACGAACAGCAGGATACGGTTCAGCGAGGCGTTGTGCAGATGTTCTTCCTGGTCAAGTCCGGTAATCTTATGCAGATGCGGCGTGAGCTTGTCGAGCACATTGAGGAACAACATGCCGAGCACCACGCCGGCCAGCACGAGCCACCATGCACCGCCCGCCTGCTCCGCTGCGGGGACTATCAGTCCGAGGGTCGCCGCTCCGAGCATGATTCCGGCGCAGAATCCCAAAACTCCATCGTTCCATTTGTGCGGCAGTTCCTTGAACGCGAAGCCAAGCAGAGACCCCAGCAGGGTTGCCGCCGAAAGCCCGGCCGCAGTTATCCATATCTGTTGCATTCTGTAAAGATACTCAAATCCGGCTTTATAAGACAAAAAGAATTGATACCTTTGTCGCATGTCTTCAAGAACCTTTAATGACCCCGAAATCGGCCCGGTGCGGCTCGTCAAGAGCGCGCGGGCGAGACGGATCAGCATCAGGGTGCATCCGCTGAAGGGCGTTACCGTGACGGTGCCGCTGCCATGCAGCTTTGCCGCCGGACTGCGGGTCTTCGGGCAGTACCGCGAGTGGGTGCTGAAGACGATGGAAAGGCAGAAGCCGGTACGGGAAGCCGCTTCTGCCGCTGCCGTGGCTCCGGAGCGGATCGAGACCATGCGCAAGGAAGCGAAAATGCTGCTGCCCCGGCGTCTCTCCGAACTGGCGGAGCGCTACGGCTTCAGCTTCGGCCGCATCTTCATCAAGCACAATTCGTCCAACTGGGGTAGCTGCTCCGCCCGGGGCAACATCAATCTCAACCTGAACCTCGTGCGGCTGCCGCAGCTGCTGTGCGACCATGTGATTCTGCACGAGCTCTGCCACTTGAGGCATCCGAACCACGGGCCGGAGTTCCACGCGCTGCTGGAGCAGCTGGACGCGGACAATCTCCGGCGTCTCGCCGGGGCGGGGGAGCAGGAAGGGGCATTTCTGCAGCTGCAGGATGCAATCAGGCGCAGCCGTGCAAGGTTCCCGGTCCAGTACATTCTTCAGAAAGAGTTGAAAAAGTACCCGCTTGTCTGACCTCCCGGCTTCTTCCGGCGGAAATTTTTGCTATCTTGGCGGAGTTATTCAATAATGATGCAATATGACAAAGGAAGAACTGATGAGAAAGGCGATAGAACTCTCCGTGCGCAATGTCGCGGAGGGCGGCGGGCCTTTCGGAGCTGTGATAGCAAAGGACGGCGAAATCGTGGCGACGGGATGCAACAGGGTTACTGACGAGCATGACCCGACCGCGCATGCGGAGGTCAGCGCAATCAGGGCGGCGTGCCGCAAGCTGAACACCTTCGACCTCAGCGGCTGCGAGATCTACACCTCCTGCGAGCCCTGCCCGATGTGCCTCGGAGCCATCTACTGGGCGCACCTCGACCGCATGTACTACGGCAACAACCAGCACGACGCGGCGGAAATCGGTTTCGATGACGCGTTCATCTACAAGGAAATAGCCCTGAAGCCGGAAGAACGCAGGCTCGCTCCGGTGAGGCTGCTCCCGGAGGAGGCCATCAAGGCCTTCGAAGCCTGGAAGCTGAAGGACGACAAGGTCGAATACTAGTAGCCGTTTTCAAAACAGCTTCTTAGACGATTTTCAGAAGTTCGGCGAAACTGCCGATAAGATGGTCGGGAGACGCGGTGCGCAGCTGCGTCTCCTTTTGGTTTCCGTAGGTCACGCCGCAGGTGCGGCAGCCGGCGCCGGAGCCCATCAGAAGGTCGTAGACCGTATCCCCGACCACGAGCGCGCTTTCGGCAGGCTGTCCCATTCGTGCGAGCAGCGTGAGCACCATGTCGGGCGCAGGCTTCGGCGCACGGCGGTCGGTGGCGGTGACCATCTCCTCGAAATATCCGCTGACGCCGTAGGGAGCCATGATGGCCTCCAGCGACTCCCTTCCGCGCGAGGTGGCTATCGCCATTCGGTATCCACGTGCGTGCAGTTCGCCGAGAGTCTCCGGCACGCCGGGGAAGAGGCTGCTGTTCACTTCGCCGAATTCCGGGAATATCTCCCTGTACAGCCGGGCCGCATCCCGGGTCTGGGCCTCGGTGAGGTCTCCGATCTGCTGGAGAGACTGCTCCAGGACAAGGCCGATAGTGGGACGGATGCGCTCGTCGGAGGCTCCGGAGAAGCCGAGGCGGCGGAAGGTTTCCTTGACGGTGGCGAGGATTCCGGCGGCGGTGTCGGCCAGCGTACCGTCGAAATCGAAGATTATGCAGTCGAATTTCTTCATTTCATGAATTTACGGCGGCAAAAATACACTCTTCCCTCCAATCCGGCAAGCCTTTCCGCCGCCCGCAATCTCGCTTATTTTCCGCCAAAAGCGAACAACATATTGAACAATTCACTAAATTTGCACCGTGTTAACGACCTTGTTAAACAATATCGTTAACGCAAAGGCGCGGAGCCTGACAAAAGAACGACGAAAAAAAGGAAAAATGATGACTAAGGAGCAGGAAATACTTTTGGCGGCATCGGAGGAGTTCTTCGAAAAAGGCTACGACGGCACTTCCACTGCGGTGATAGCCCGGAAGGCCGGCGTCACGCACGCGATGGTCAACTATTATTTCAGAACCAAGGAGCAGCTGTTCCTCAAGATACTCGACGACATGGTCTACGACTTCGTGCAGGGTCTCAAGCCCGTAATGCATGGAGAGGGGGATTTTCTCCGGACCATCCTGAACGCCGCTTCGGCAATTTTCGATTGCATGGACAGGCATCGGAGGCTGCCTTTCATAATCATGGACCTTGCGCGCAACCATCCCGAACTTCTTGACCGCTACCTTGAATTCGGAATGAGCGAAGCAAGCGGAGTGATAGCCGGGCATTCCGAGCGGCTTGCGGCGCAGACGGCCGCCGGAATATTTCCTGAAACGAGCATCTACGACATTCTGGATACGGTACTGACCCTCGCGTCGGCACCTTTCCGGAACATACCGCTGCTCGAGAACGTGCTGCATTTCACCTCCGGGCAGATTGAAGATTATCTTCAGGCTCGCAAGCGTGAGATGCTCTGTATGTTGGAAAGACGCTATTCGCTCCAGCCGCACCGCCGTGCTGACGAAGACAAATGACGACGACTGATAAACATTGATATTATGGCAGAAAAGAAATTGTACTGGGGCAAGACGATAGCATCGTTCTTCCTCGTTCTGTTCACGATGCCCCTCGGTCATGCGCTGATGCGCGTGATGGAGGAGACGATGACGCATTCGGTGATGAACACCTGCGCTTTCATAATGGGTGCGGTCGGACTGGCGATAGCGGTCTGGGGTGTGTTCGTCAAGGGCGATACGAAGCAGACCCTGTTCGGTCTGTTCGGCGGCCTGCTGTTCTGGACGGGCTGGGTGGAGTTCCTCTACGGCTATTTCGCCACGCGTTTCGGCGTGCATTACGACCTGGTGGGCTCCGGTACGGTCCAGACGATTACGGAATACGTCAACGGCATCGGAGTCAGCCACGACATGCTGATAAACGGGGTCAACGTGAATGATATTCCAGCCGATGTGCTCAAGGAGATGCGCGGTTCGCGCCCGGAGTATCTGATAATGCCGGCATCATTCGGCTTCTGGGTTATGTTCATCGTGCTCTATCTCTTCGGATCGCGCACCGGCTGCCACGCGCTCAACTGGCTGCAGAAAGTGTTCTTCGGCAAGAGGATGCAGGAGATAGTGCCCCGTTCCATGAGCCACCACACGGCGATTACGACCTTCATGGAGCTGAACATCATGATGTGGACCATGTATCTGCTGCTGATGTTCGTCTACGACCCTGCTTTCCTGGGGGAGAGCCATCCCGTCACGATAGCCATAGCCGTCGGCTGCCTCGTGGGCTCGGTCTTCATGTTCCGCCACGAGCTGAAGCTGGGAGCATGGGGTCCCAACATCCGTATGGCGATTTCGACGGTGGTGATATTCTGGACTACGGTGGAGGTCTTCGCGCGCAACGGTCTGCTGACCGAGTTCTGGATTGACCCGATGAACCATGTCGCGGAAATGGTCAGCATCCTTGTCTGCTTCATCGCCCTCGCCGCCTTCCTGATCATCCGCGCCGTCCGTCACAAGAAAGCTGCGGAAAGTAGCAACTAATATTGTCCGACGAACCGATATGCTGCCTCATTCGAGGTTCCGCTACGCTCCATCCCGCCGCTTTCGCGGCACCCACTCACGGCCGTGGGCGGCCAGCCTCTCCTGAGGCAGCATACCGGTTCGACGAAGAAGCAGTATTACAAAATCCGGACTGTTCAAGCAAACTTGGGACAGTCCGGACTAATAGGTATCAGCGAGTTCTGATGACGCAGTCGGCGGGCGCCAGAATATTCTCGTCGAGAGTCACCGAGCCGATGGAGTCGGCGACAATCAGGCCCGAAGTCGGATTCTTGATATTGGTGATGCCTCCCCGGATGTCGGCGCGCAGCGTCGAGTACTCGAAAGCCCTGTCGCAGGCCGGGTCGAAGGTGCAGTTCTCGAGGACAAGGTCGTGAGCATAGCACAGCGGCTGCTCGCCCGAGATATGGCAGTTCACCAGACGCAGATTGCGCGAATGCCAGCCGAGATACTCCCCGTCAAGCACCGAGTCGTAGATGGTGACATCTTCGACCTCCCAGAAGGCGTCCTTCGTGCTGATCTTCGCATTGTGAATCTCCACGTTCTTCACATACTGGAACACGTACTTGCTGTCGCTCTCCAGCCCGTCCACGATGATGTCGCGGCTGAACATGAAGGGATAGGTCCCGTCATGCAGCTTCAGGTTCTTCACGCGGATGTCCCTGCAACGCCAGAACACCTCGTCGGCGTCGTTCATCACCACGTTCTCTATGTCAATCCCGTTCATCTCGCGGAACATCTTGGGCGCGTCGATGACCGTGTCCTTCATCTTCAGATGGTCGGAATACCATAGCGCCGAACGTCCTCCGACGGCGAAATAGCAGTTCTCTATGGTAAAGCCGTGGACATGCCAGAAGGGATAGTTCCCCTCGAAGCGGCAATTGGTCGCCACTATGTTGCTGCATTCCTTGATGGCGGACTCGCCGGCAAGTATGGTCACGTTGTCCAGATGGAGGTCGTGCGACGCGAACAGCGGACGCTCGCCGCCGAATTCCTTATTTTTGATTTCCTGCATGGTTCCAGAATTTTTCACCATGCAAAAATACTATGAATTTCAAATTTTAGTATATTCATATCACTGCTTGAATAACCAGATTTACAGAATCACACATGAGAAAACTACAATTCTGCTGCACGGCGCTGCTCGCCGCCCTGCCGCTTCTGTCCGGCTGCGGACAGAGCGGAACGACACAGTTGAGCGTAATCTCCTACAATATCAGGATGGGTGTCGCCGACGATGGGGAGAATTCCTGGGAGCACCGCCGTCCGGCCACCATAGAGATGCTCAGGGACAAGCATCCCGACATTTTCGGCGTGCAGGAGGCCTTCGACTTCCAGATTGAGTACATCACGGACAACCTGCCTGAATACAAGAGCATAGGCGTGGGCCGCGACGACGGCAAGGACGCGGGGGAGCATATGGACATCTTCTACGATTCGGAGACCGTGAAGCTCATCGAATGGGGGACGTTCTGGCTTTCCGAGACCCCCGGGGAACCCTCCATGGGATGGGACGCCGCATGCCCCAGGACCGCCACCTGGGCGCTCATGGAAAAGGCCGGCCGCAGGTTCTACTATGTGAACACCCACCTCGACCATGTAGGAAAGGAAGCCCAGAAGAACGGACTGGCATTGATAGTGGACAGGATAGCCGACATCAACCCCGAAGCCTACCCTATGGTGCTGACCGGAGATTTCAACGTGACTCCCGACGATCCGGTGCTTGACGGGCTGAAGACGAAGATGCTGAGCGCAAGGGACAACGCTACGGAAACCGACCATCTCGGAACCTTCAACGGCTGGGGAGCGAACGACTGGATTCTGGACTATATCTGGTATTCCGGCTTCAGCTCGTGCGACAGGTTCGAGACCGTGAGGAAGCAATATGGCGGCATACCCTACATTTCCGACCATTATCCCGTCAGCGCACTCCTGACTTTCTGAAATATCCCGCTTGATATAATGCAGGAAGCTCCGGAGCGTTCAGTTCCGGAGCTTCCTGTTTCTCCAAAGTCGGCCTACATTTCCAATGCCAGCAGGTCCGCCACGGCCAGCATATATTCCAGGCGGGTCTGAAGGGCGAGCTCCCGGGAACTGTAGAAATATCCGATTTCGTCCATGTAGTCCAGCAGAGACATCTGCCCGCTGTCGAGCGCCTTTCGAAGGTCGTCCAGGCCCCCGGCTATGGCAGAACCGGATGCTGCAGAACTGGTTGCCGCCGATTCCAAATCAGCCGCAACCGCGACTGCCGCAGCGGATTCGGCAAGCCTCATAGCCTTGTTGTAGAGATTCTCGGCATTCGTCCTGAACTGCACCAGGGCGTCCTGCTCGGCCGTTTTCGCGGCCTCAATCTGCTTTTTCGCGCTGGAAATCTTCTTTCCTGCCGACCAGAGCGGTATGCTGATTCCTACGGCTACGCCCCTGAACCCTTCACCGGGAACCACCTCGGACTTGTAGCCCAATGAAAAGCTCGGGAAGGCTTCGCTGCGGCTGAGCCTCAGCTGCTGTTCCGAAATGTCCGTGGCCGTGCGCACATAGTTCAGTGCGCTGCTCTTTTCCGAGGCCTCGTCCAGCCATTGCTCGAAGCTGCCGGGCAGCAGGACCGTCTCCTGCTCACAGGAGCTAATGTCTATCGCTTCGCCGCCATTCAGGTTCCTGAGCTCGGCGAGCATTCCGTCCCTCTCGACTTCAAGCAGCCGCAGATTGCCTTCGACTTCCGCAAGACTTACAGCCGCCTTGCGGTAGTCGATCACGGAGAATTCGCCTTTTTCATAGCCCGAGCGGTACGCAAGCTCCACGGTGCGCGCATTCTCCACCCTGTGCCGGTATTCCTCAATCAGGGCGTTGCTGTAGACTATCTGGCAGACCAGCTTGCGGGCGGCAGTGAGTATGTCCCTGCGGCTCGCGCGGTATTCCAGGGCGAGCAGTTCGTTTTCGCCCAGGGCGAGCTTGCGCCTCGCCCCGCTGAGCGCCCCGAAATCGAAGCTCTGGCTGACTCCGAAGTCGTGCCTGCGGCGTCCGTCGTCTCCGAACAGATAGCCGAACTCCACTTCCGGGCCTTCAAGGGAGGATTCTGCGAGATTCGCGTCGCCCTGCGCCTCTACCTGCTGCCTGAGCGCTTTCAGGGTCAGGTTGTTGTCCTCGATCCGGCCGAGAATCTCATCGGTGCTCTGCGCCGCTGCGGCAGTGCAGGCGAACACGGCAGCCAGAAAGATGTATATCGTTTTCATTTCTTTTCCTCCTTTTCGCTGAAGATGTCATAAACTATCGGAATCACGAAGGCGTTGAGCAGGGTCGAGCTCAGCAGACCTCCGAGTATGACCTTGGCCATAGGGCTCTGGATCTCGTTGCCCGGCAGTTCGCCGCCGAGGGCGAGCGGAATCAGGGCGAGGGCCGACGACAGCGCGGTCATCAATATGGGGTTGAGCCTGTCGAGGGAGCCTGTCATCACCGCGTCGGCAACGTTCATTCCATGGTGCCTGAGGTCGTTGTAGCGGTCAATCAGCAGCATTCCGTTGCGTGTCGCGATGCCGAACAGGGAGATGAATCCGATGATCACCGGAATCGACATCACCCTGTCGCTGAAGAACACCATCAGCACGCCTCCGATCAGCGCCAGAGGCAGGTCGATCAGCACGATGGCGGATTGCTTGAAGCTGCGGAACTGGTTGTAGAGCAGCAGGAAGATCACGATGATGGCGAAGATGCTCAGGACGGTCAGGGTGCGGGATGCGCTCTGCGCGCTCTCGAACTGTCCGCCGAATTCGATATGGTAGCCTTCGGGCAGCACCACCTTCTCTGCGATTGCCTCCTGCATGGCGTCCACCGCACCCTGGAGGTCGCCTCCGGTGATGTTGGCGGACACCACCACCTTGCGCTGCGCGTTTTCGCGGTTGATGGTGTTGGGGCCCGTGGTCGAGCGGATTTCGGCCAGGCGGTCGAGGGGAACCTTGCCCGCCGGAGTGTCCATGGTCATGTCGTGTATGGTTTCGATGCGGTCGCGCCAGTCGCCGGAAGCCTTGACGGTGAGGTTGAAGACCTTTCCGCCCTCATAGACCTGCGAAACGGCGCGGCCTCCCAGGCAGACTTCCACGTATTCGACGAATTCCGACATCGTGACGCCATAGCGTGCGAGCATCTCGCGGCGGGGGACTATCGCAAGCTCCGGCCTTTCTATCTGCTGTTCCAGATTCAGGTCTGCAAGGCCCCCGACACCGCTCACCGCGTTCTTGATGTCGTTGCCTATGTTGAACAGCGTGTTCAGGTCATCGCCGAAAATCTTGACCGCGATTGCAGCCTGCGTTCCGGAGAGCATGGCGTCGATACGGTGGGAGATGGGCTGTCCGATCTCCACGTTGACGCCGGGCAGCGTGCCGAGCTTTTCGCGCAGTTCCGCAATAATCTCGCTCTTGGGGCGCCTGCCGAACTCGAAGGGAGCCTCCATCTCGGAAGTGTTCACCCCGAGCGCATGCTCGTCCAGCTCGGCGCGTCCGGTCTTGCGGGCTACGGTCTTGATTTCCGGAACCGAAAGAATCAGCTCCTCGGCCTTGCGGCCTATGGCATCGCTCTCTTCAAGCGAAACTCCGGGCAGGGTGCTCACGTTGATTGTGAACGAGCCTTCGTTGAACGGAGGCAGGAAGCTTGAGCCGAAGCCGAAAGCCATCACGATTGCGACCAGCAATGCGGCCACGGAAGCTCCGAGCACCGCCTTCCTGTGGTGCAATGCGCCGGCCAGCGCCTTGCCGTAGACTTTCTTGAGCCAGCGTGTCACCGGGGATTCCTTGCTGGTGCTCCTGGTGGCGCCCGTGTTCTTGAGCAGGAAGCTGCAGAGCACCGGGGTCAGGGTCAGGGCGACCAGCGTGGATGCGAACAGCGAAACGATGAAAGCCACTCCGAGGGGAATCAGCATCCTGCCTTCGATTCCTGAAAGGAAGAAGATAGGGATGAAGCTGACGACTATGATGAAGGTGGAGTTCAGAATGGGCATGCGCACCTCCTTGGAGGCGTCGAAAACCACGTCGAGTATCTTCCTCCGCTGCCCTTCGGGTCTCAGGCGGTTCTCGCGGAGCCGCTTGAACACGTTGTCCACGTCCACGATGGCGTCGTCGACCAGCGAGCCGATTGCAATCGCCATTCCTCCTATGCTCATGGTGTTGATGCTCATTCCGCTGATGCGCAGCACGATGATGGTTATCAGCAGTGACAGCGGGATGGTGACCAGCGAGATCAGGGTGGTCCTGACATTCATCAGGAACAGGAAGAGCACGAGTATGACGAACAGCGCACCTTCTATCAGCGCGCTCTTGATATTGCCTATCGAGGCATCGATGAAGTCGCTCTGACGGAAGATGTCGGTCTTGACCTGCACGTCGGCGGGCAGCGTCTTGGCAATTTCGGCCATCTTGGCGTCAAGCGCGTCGGTAAGGTCATTGGTGGAGACCTTGGGCTGCTTGGTCACGGTCAGCAGCACTCCCGGCTTGCCTTCGATGGAAGCCGTTCCGGTGCGGGGCTCCTGGGGGCCTGTGCGAACCTCGGCGATGTCGCGCAAGGTTATGGGACGGCCGTCGGCGCCTGTCTTGACCACGGCAAGCGCGATTTCGTCCACAGACGTGGTGGAGGACATGCCCCGGATGATGTATTCGTTGGAATATTCATACAGCACTCCGCCGGAGGCGTTGCGGTTCATGTCTTCGGTGGCAGCCAGCACCTCGTCGGTGGTGACTCCGTAGCGGCGCATCCTGTCCATGTCGAGCAGGACCTGGTATTCCTTGATGTCGCCGCCTAGAACCGCCACCTGGGCGACGCCGCCCACGGCGAGCAGCTGCGGCCTGATGGTCCAGTCGGCAATGGTGCGGAGCTCCTCGAGGGAGGTGCCTCCGTCAGCGGTGAGTCCGATTATGAGCACCTCGCCGAGAATGGACGACTGCGGCCCGAGGGTCGGCGTGCCCACGTTCGAGGGGAGCTGGTCGCCCAGGGTCGCGAGCTTCTCGGAAACTATCTGCCGGTCGCGGTAGATGTCGGTACCCCAGTCGAACTCCACCCAGACCACCGAGAATCCGGTGGTGGAGGAAGAGCGCACGCGGCGCACGTCCGTGGCCCCGTTGACGGCGGTCTCGATGGGGAAGGTAACGGTTTTCTCGACCTCTTCGGGAGCCATGCCCTGGGCTTCCGTCATGATGACCACGGTAGGGGCGTTCAGGTCAGGAAAGACGTCCACCTCCATGTTCTCGGTGACATAGATGCCGCCGAAAGTCAGCAGCACTGCGGTCAGCAGGATGAACAGCCTGTTGTGCAGCGCGAACTCTATTATCTTGTTCAGCATGGCCGTCCGCTAATGATTGTGAGTGTGGCCGGGAATCACCGACGCGGATGAGAGCCTGACCTGATAGGCCCCCTTGACCACCACGTCCTCGCCGCCTTCCAGACCCGAAAGTATCTCCACGGCGACGCCGTTGCGGCCTCCCGTGGTCACTGGCACCTTCTTGTAGCACTCCTCGTCGAGACGCACATAGACGAAGTATTCGCCCTGTTCCTCGGTGAGCGCCGACTCCGGCACCGAAATCACCCCTTCACGGCTGGCCGTGAGAAGCCATACCTCGACGTAAGAACCCGGCATCAGGCTGTCCCTGCCGCTGAATTCGAAGCTCACGGGGATATATGCCGAGCCGGCGGAAACCGAGCGGCCCACCGATACCGGCCTGCCTTCTGAGCCGGAGAGGCTGATTGTCGGGTCGCCGTAGTGAAGACGGAAATTGGCTCCGGAGATGGAATTGCGCAGGGAGGCGTATTTCTCGGGAAGGTCGGCTATGAGGCGCAGCCTGCTGTCCGAGGCCACAGTTGCGATGGCTTCGCCGGCGGCAACGTAGTCGCCTTCGTTCTTGAGCACGTCGACTATGTATCCGTCCATAGGAGAGCTGACCGCCACTCCGTTCTGGCCCCCGTCGGATGTCGAACCCTGCCACGCGTTGAGCGCGGTCCTGTATTCGGCTTCGATAGCCGTGAATTCCCTCTGGGAGATTATCTTGTCTGCGAGCAGGCTCCTGGCGCGCTCGTATTCGGTCTTGGCCGCTTCGAATGCTATCTCCGCCCTGGTGACGGCGTCGCCCTCTCCCATGCCGCCGGCGGATATCCTCGCGATGGTTTCGGATTTGCCGGTCTTCTGTCCGGGAACCGGGATTCCGCCTGCCCAGCTGAGGATGCCGGAGGTGCGCGAGGCTATGGTGGCGGAGCCGTTTCCGGCTGGTGCCAGGACTCCTGAGGTGCGTATTGCGGCGCTGAAGCTGCCGGGGTTGACTGTGGCGACTTCGACTCCGGCCTCCTTCGCCCGTTCGGGGGAGAGGACGATTTCGCCGTGGCCCGATTCGCCTTCATGGGCGTGCGCCTCTTCTGCTGCTTCCGCCTCATGGTCGTGATCGTGTTCGGTATTGTTTTGGCAGGCGGCTGCGGCCAGCAGGCTCGTCGCCGCCAGAATCAGGTATTTCTTTTTCATGACAGTTTTTTGGGGTTTGATGTAGGTTGTCCGCTTTTCGTTCCAACGTGCGGCAGAGCCGGCGTGGTAGAAGTCGTCAGTGCTCCGGAGGGCCGCGGAGGGAGAGCTGGGGCAGGGAGGCGGCGGGTGCGGCCTGGAAATGGTCGCCGCTGTCGAAGATGCGCCGCTCTGCGGAGCCGCCTCGCCCGGCATCAGGTCCGCCGGACTCCAGCAGGTCGCCTATGAACAGCTGGATGTCGTCGTCCGAGCTCTGGAGATAGGTGTCCAGCTGCCCGCAGTTGTAGTGATGGTGGATATGGTTCTCCCTGACCGTGCAGTGATGGGTGTGGGGGATGGCCGAATGCAGAAGCACCATGGCGAACGCCAGCATGCACGCAGCGGATATGAGCCTCCTGTTTCCCATCGGGAGACAAAGATAGTCTTTATTCCATGCAATCAGATTGCAAAGCGGCACTGTGAGATTTTTATTAACTTTGAAAGGATTTTTGATATTGCAGCCGATGAAATACGATGTTTTCATATCTTGTTCCAGCCATGACAGCAAGGTGGCGGAAGATGTTTGTGCATATCTGGAGAAATGCGGCATAAGCTGCTTCATGGCAGGCAGGGACATACCGGCCGGCAAAGGCCGCGCCAGAGCCGTTGTCGACGCCGTGGGCGTGAGCCGCATGGTGGTGGTCATCTACTCCGCGGACTTCAACGCTTCCGAACAGGCCGGCATCGAGGTGGAACTCGCTTCCGAAGACGGGAAACCCGTTCTCGTTTTCCGCATCGCCGACGAAGACTTCCCGGCCCCAAAGGGAGGGTACATGCAGAACCTTTGCATTGACGCCTTCCCCGATCCCGCCAGGAAGTTCTCCGCACTGGGCGACAAGGTTAAGGAACTGCTCGGAACAGTGGATGCCGCGGCGGCGACTACTGTTGCGGCGGCGAGCGACTCCGGCTCTGCCGCAAGTACGGTTTTCCCAAGAGTCTCCTCCGCGGCGGCTACGGTTGCTGCGGGAGCAACGGTCGCGGCTTCTGCAGGTGCCGTCGGCGCGGCAGGCTCCACGGGAGATGATGATGATGACATAGTCGTAGATTTCCTGGAGCTTGACGAACCGGAGGATACCGGAGAGGGGAAGGATGAGCCATACCGGGGCGGAATGATGTCCGACGGCGCCGGAATCACTTCGGCTGACGGAGGACAGGCTTGCGACGGACCGTCCGACGCCGCCGGGCAGTACAATCTCGGACACAGCTACTATCATGGCGACGGAAGGCCGAAAGACTATAAGATGGCCGCATACTGGTATGGCAAGGCGGCGGAGCAGGGGGATATGTGGGCGCAGAAAAACCTGGGCATCTGTTACGAGCATGGGGAGGGAGTGGAGAAGGATCCTGCCAGGGCCGTATACTGGTACAGTAAAGCGGCCGAGCAGGGAGATGCCTGGTCGCAGACGGAATTGGGAATTTGCTATGAGAACGGAAACGGAGTGGAGAAGGATCCTGCCAAGGCCGCATACTGGTATGGCAAGGCTGCCCTGCAGGGACATGCCTGGGCGCAGTGCAACCTGGCTTCCTGCTATGAGTACGGATTCGGAGTGGAGAAGGACATGGTCCAGGCGGCATACTGGTACGGCAAGGCAGCCGACCAGAATTTCGCACGGGCTCAGTTCAATCTCGGCTATTGCTATGAATTCGGCAACGGCGTGACGGCCGACCTGACCCGGGCCGTGCATTGGTACGGCAAGGCCGCGGAGCAGGGCTACGCGCAGGCGCAGTGCAATCTGGGCTATTGCCATGAGGCTGGAAGGGGAGTGGAGAAGGACATGGTACAGGCGGCATACTGGTACGGCAAGGCGGCCTATCAGGGATTCGCGCGGGCGCAGTGCAACCTCGGCTGTTGCTATGAGTTCGGCAACGGTGTGACGGCCGACCTGACCCGGGCAGTGCATTGGTACAGAAAAGCCGCGGATCAGGGCTACGCGCAGGCGCAGTGCAATCTGGGCTATTGCTACGAGGCTGGAAGGGGAGTGGAGCAGGACATGGTACAGGCGGCATACTGGTACGGCAAGGCGGCCGACCAGAATTTCGCGCGGGCGCAATTCAATCTCGGCGTGAGCTATGAGAACGGAACCGGCGTGGAGAAGGACATGTCCCGGGCACTGTCCTTGTACCGCAAGGCTGCCGGACAAGGATATGATCCGGCACAGAAAAGGCTGGCAAAATTAGGTGAAAGCTGGTGAATTTTTCCTATATTTGGAGGTTAGTTAAAAATTCCCTTATGGACAAATTCACGAAAAATTATGTCGAGAAGTTCATGTCTGAACTCATCTCGCGCAATCCCGGTGAGAGCGAGTTCCACCAGGCGGTAAGAGAAGTGGTAGAAAGCGTCGCCGACTATGTGGTGGCGTATCCCTACCTTATGGATCTCAAGATTCTGGAGAGGATGGCCGAGCCGGAGCGCGTGATCATGTTCAGGGTTCCCTGGACCGACGACCGCGGCGAGATCCATATCAACCGCGGCTATAGGGTGCAGATGAATAGTGCCATCGGCCCGTACAAGGGAGGCATACGCTTCCATGCCAGCGTCAACCTCAGCATCATGAAGTTCCTGGCCTTCGAGCAGACTTTCAAGAACGCACTGACGACCCTGCCCATGGGCGGCGCCAAGGGTGGCTCCGACTTCAACCCCAGAGGCAAGTCCGATGCGGAGGTCATGCGTTTCTGCCAGAGTTTCATGACTGAGCTCCAGCGCCATATCGGCCCCGACACCGACGTGCCTGCAGGTGACATAGGCGTGGGCGGACGTGAGGTCGGCTACATGTTCGGACAGTACAAGCGCCTGCGCGACGAGTTCACCGGCTCGATGACCGGCAAGGGCCTTGCATGGGGTGGAAGCCTGCTGCGCCCGGAGGCCACCGGCTACGGTGTATGCTATTTCGCCCAGGAGATGATGGCCCTCAGGGGCAAGTCCTTCGAAGGACAGACCGTGGCGATTTCAGGCTCCGGAAACGTGGCCCAGTATGCGGCCCAGAAGGCCATGAGGCTCGGCGCCAAGGTCGTGACCCTATCCGACTCCGACGGCTATATCCATGACCCCGAGGGCCTGGACGAGGAGAAGATGGCCTACGTGTTCGAGCTCAAGAACATCCGTCGCGGACGCATCAGGGAATATGCCGAGAAATATCCCCAGGCGCAGTACTTCCCCGGAGAGAGGCCCTGGGGCGTGCCCTGCGACATAGCCCTGCCCTGCGCGACCCAGAACGAGATTGAGGCCGCCGATGCGGAGAAGCTCGTGAAGAACGGCTGCTGGTGCGTGGCCGAGGGCGCGAACATGCCCACGACCCCCGAAGCCATCCAGATATTCCAGAACGCGAAGCTGCTCTATTCTCCCGGAAAGGCGTCCAACGCCGGAGGAGTCGCGACTTCCGGACTGGAGATGACCCAGAACTCCATACGGCAGAAATGGACTTCGGAGGAGGTGGACGCCCAGCTTCACCGCATAATGTCCGAAATCCATGCTTCCTGCATCAAGTACGGCAAGGAGGAAGACGGCTACATCAATTACGTGAAAGGCGCTAACATCGCCGGCTTCATCAAGGTGGCGGGCGCGATGGTTGACCAGGGACTCGTTTAATTCCAGGAAATGTTCGGACAGGACTACACCCGGCTGATGACCAGGAAGATCCGCAGCATCCTGCTGATCTGCAACAACTACGACAGCTTCTCGCTGGAGGAGGACGGACATATCGAAGGGCAGATTTCGCAGGACTACGCGGAGCTGAACCTCAGCAACCCTCCGTCAATCGACAGGGTGGAGTCCACCATGGAGGCCCTGGAGCTTCTCAAGCACCAGGGCGACAATTACGACCTGATCATCACCATGTTCAATGTCGGGAAGCTCGACGTGTTCGAGTTCTCCCGGCTTGCCAAGGTGATAGCCCCGCAGACCCCCATAGTCCTGCTTTCCTCCTACTCCAAGGTAATCTACAACTATATCGCGAAGCAGGACAAGACGAACATAGACTACGTGTTCAGCTGGAACAACAGCACCGACCTGATAATCGCGATAATCAAGCTGCTGGAGGACAAGATGAACGCCGAGCACGACGTGCTCGAAATGGGGGTGCGCACCATCATGCTGGTGGAGGATTCGGTACACTATTACTCCGCATACCTGCCGATACTCTACAAGCTCGTGCTGCGCCAGAACAACGAAGCCGTGCGCGACGCCCTGAATGAGGAGCAGCAGTTCATGCGCAAGAGGGCCCGTCCCAAAATCATGCTCGCGACCTGCTACGATGAAGCTCTGGAGCTCTACCGGAAATACAAGACCAACATGCTGGGCATCATCTCCGACGTGGGCTTCATCCTCCACAAGGGCGATGACCGCGCCACCGAGGTGATCGATGCCGGCATCAATCTCTGCCGGCTCATCAAGGCCGACAACCCCACGCTGCCGTACCTGCTTCAGTCCTCGCAGGAGAGCATGAGGGCCGTGGCCGACGAACTCGGGGTCGGCTTCGTGCGCAAGACATCCAAGACCCTGATCCACGAGCTCAGCGAGTACATTGCACACGAATTCGCCTTCGGAGACTTCATCGTGACCGACCCCCTGACAGGCCAGGAGACGGCCCGCGCCCGGAATCTCTACGAATTCGAGCGCCTGATCAAGACCATGTCGGACGAATCGCTGCGCTACTTCGCGGGCAAGAACTACATTTCGCGCTGGCTCTACAGCCGCGGCCTCTTCAGCATCGGCGATTCCTTCCGCGACATAGACGTGAACGACGAGACCGACCTCGCCGAAATACGCAAGCTGAACCTCAGGATGCTCCATGACTACCGCATGCGCCAGGGGCTGGGAGTCGTGGCGAGATTCGACCCCTCGACCTACAACGACGCCATCTGGTTCTCGAGACTGGGCAACGGCTCGCTCGGCGGCAAGGCGAGGGGCCTGACCTTCCTGAACCATATACTCTCCAAATACGACCTCTACGGCAAATGGGAGGACGTCAGGGTGCTCGTTCCGCGCACCCTGGTGATAACCACCGAATACTTTGACCGCTTCATACTCGAAAACGGACTGCAATATGTGATAAACTCCGACCTCACCGATGCGGAGATACTCTCGGAATTCGTGGCTTCGACGCTTCCCGCCGAGCTTACGGACGCCCTGCGCGTGTTCATCCGCAACGTGCGCCGTCCGCTTGCCGTCCGTTCATCGTCTATGCTTGAGGACTCGTACTACCAGCCGTTCGCAGGCGTGTATTCGACCTACATGATTCCGCATACGGAGAACGAGGACCAGGAGCTCCGGCTCCTGTCCAAGGCGATAAAGAGCGTCTACGCCTCGGTGTACTTCGCCTCTTCGCGCGGATACATAGTCTCCACCTCCAACGTGATTTCGGAGGAAAAGATGGCCATCGTGCTCCAGGAAATCTGCGGCAGCGAGGACGGAGGGTACTTTTTCCCGACCTTTTCCGGAGTCGCCCGCTCAATCAATTTCTATCCCATCGGATACGAGACTCCCGAAGACGGCGTCGTGAAGCTTGCATTCGGACTCGGAAAGGCGGTGGTCGACGGCGACCAGGTGCTGCGCTTCTCTCCGAAATATCCCAAGAACGTGCTGCAGACGTCCACTCCCGACCTCACGATGAAGGAGACGCAGCAGGCGATGTTCGCGCTGAACCTGCAGCCGGACAAGTTCAAGACATCGGTGGACGACGCGGTGAACCTCGAGCGCATCCCTATTTCCGACTGCGGGAGTTTCCGCTCGTTCTCCAAGGTCGTGTCCACCTGGGACTACGAGAACCAGCGCATCGTTGATTCACCCGTGCCGAAAGGACCGAAGTTCGTCACATTCGCGCACATACTCAAATACAACACCTTCCCGCTCGCCGACATACTCAACACCCTGCTGGAAATCACCCGCAAGGAAGTCAAATGCGCCGTAGAGATAGAGTTTGCGGCCGACCTCGACAGGGGAGACAAGGCGGCGCTGTTCAACGTGCTGCAGATACGTCCCATCTCATCGGTCAACAGCTTCAACTCCGTGGACTGGAGCTCGCTCGACACGGAAGGCGCCCTGTTGTCGTCCGGATGCGCAATCGGCCCGGGAATGATACAGGGGGTCAGGGATGTCGTCTATTTGCGCAGGCAGAACTTCAATGTGTTGAAGACCAGGGAGATGGCTGCCGAGATGACAGCCATCAACAACCGCATGCGCGAGGAGGGGCGCAACTATGTGCTCATAGGCTACGGCCGCTGGGGCTCGAGCATACCTTCGCTTGGCGTGCCGGTGCAATGGAGCAATATTTCCGAGGCCAAGGTCATAGTGGAATGCTGTCTGGAGAATTTCCGTATCGACCCGAGCCAGGGCACTCATTTCTTCCAGAACATGACTTCGTTCAACGCGGGCTATGTGAACGTGAACCCCTATTCCCGTCCCGGCGAGTACTGCAACCTCGACGCTCTCGACGCGATGCCCGCCGAATACGAGAGCGACTATGTACGTATCGTGCATTTCCCCGAAGACCTCACCGTCTGCATCGACGGCAAGGAGAACCGCGCCCTGGTGAAGGCGTAAGAGCAAGTGCCTATGGAACAACAATGCGATATCTTCATTGCCGACAGGCTCGGAACGGTCGCTCTGGATGATGACAGGCGTTTCCTGTCGCACCTGCTCTGTCTGGGCGGGAACAGCTCATTCAAATTCAACGGGAGAGCTATGGAGATACGCAATGGCGACCTGGCGATAGTCCGCAGACGGGACATGCTTGAGGAAATACGCCCTTCGGCCGATTTCCGCTGCCGGATAATATACGCCACCCCGGCATTTATCGAGCTCTGCACTCCAAGGAGCAATTACGGTATGAGGGGCTCGATGGCGCTGTTCCTGAATCCGGTAATTCCCCTGACCGAAGACCAGAGACGCATCTGCATTTCCGACTTCGACTGGCTTGAGTTCCGGCTGAAGAACTGCGGGCACAAATTCTACCAGGATACGGTCATCTGCGCCATGCAATCCGCTATCCTTGATTTCTTCGACTTCCACGCAAACCTTCACGGTGATGCGGGCATATCTTCCCGGACAGCATCAATAATGGGCGGATTCCTCCAGATGCTCGACTCCGGTGAATACAGGAATCATCGTGAGGTTTCGTACTACGCGAGCGGACTGTGCGTATCACCGAAATATCTCTCGGAAGTATCCAAGAAAGTGAGCGGACATCCTGCCAACTGGTGGATCACCCGCTACACGATTCTCGACATCTCGCGCCTGCTTCGGAACAAAGAACTCTCATTCACGGATATCTCTGATATTTTCGGGTTCTCGTCGGCTGCGTACTTCAGCCGCTATGTCCAGCAGAATCTCGGAGTTCGGCCGTCGGAGCTTCGGGATGGACAAGCTGAAAAACCGTAGATTCTGATATTTTCTCCGTCGTTTGTGTATTACCCGGCCGTCTGAAGCTGCCTAACTTTGCTTCCGGTAAGTAAAACGACATGAACATGAAACGAATAATCACTTTGGCGCTCCTGCTCTTTGCCCTCTCCGCAGGAGCCGGCGCACAGGAAATGCCCCGCGAGTTCACTGCCGAGGAGCAGGCCATCGCGGACCTCTCGGCGGCAAAATGGGACTGGATGTCCGAGAAGAATGTGGAGAAACTGGATTCCCTTTTCCACGAAAGCGCGCAGTTCGTGCACATGGGAGGATATTGGGGAAAGCAGCAGGAACTGGAGACCATAGGCTCCGGAATGATCTGGTACAAGAAGGCTGAAGTCCATGACGTCCAGGTCAGGTTCGCTGCAGGTACGGCGACAGTCTATAGCGTCATCCATCTCAATTCGGAGGTCGGTGGCAATTCTGTCCGCTATCCTTTCATAGTTACGGAAGTGTACGTGATGGATGACGGCCGCTGGCAGCTTTCTTCCCTCGCCTTTACAAGAACGCTTGGCGAGTGAGCGGAGGGAGGGTAATCCGGATATAAATTGTATTTTTGTGCCCGGATTACAGTGAACCCTGATGATTAAGGCTATATTCTTCGACATTGACGGCACTCTGGTGAGTCTCAGTACTCACCGCATCCCCCAGTCCGCTGTAGACGCGATTACGCAGGCGAAGCGGCAGGGAGTGAAGATATTCATCTCCACAGGCCGTCCGTTCCCGCTGATAGACAACATAGGGGAGATAAGGCATCTGGTCGACGGCTACATCACCACGAACGGTGCCTGGTGCTTCATGGGCGACAGGGTCATCTCCTGCTCGCCGATTCCGCAGAATGACGCGGCGACCATGGTGCGTCTCGCCGATGAAATGAATTTCGGCACTCTTGTGGTAGGGGAGAAGGACATCATAATCTACAACGACAACGGCTCGGGCGAGGTTTTCCGCAGACTTCTCAATATCCGCGACCTGAAGAGCGACGTGCCGGTGGGGACAGTCCTCTCGCAGCGCGTCCTGCAGTTCACGCCGATAATCTCAATGGAGCAGGAGGAACGTCTGAAGCCGCATCTTCCCGGCTGCGAATCCAGCCGCTGGTGCCCCGATTTCGCAGACTTCACCGCGAGGGACGTGAACAAGGGGAAGGGCCTGCTCGCCATGATCGCCGGCCTGAATATCGGCATAGGGGAGACAATGGCCTTCGGCGACGGAGGCAACGACCTTTCCATAGTAAGGACTGCCGGCATCGGCGTGGCTATGGGCAATGCCAACGAATCCCTCAAGGCCGTCGCCGACTATGTGACGGACACGGTCGATGACAACGGCATCAGCAACGCACTGCACCGTTGGGTGCTTGAATAAGGCTATTCGCTATCCGCGTGAAGCTCGACGTGGACTCCGGTTCCCGGATGGGGAGGTTCGGGGCGGTCATGACCGGGATGCGGGACTCCCGGAGGGCCGTACGGAGTGTCCACTCTGTGAGAGTCCATGCTGTAGACCTTGCCGTCGATGAAGACGATTTCGATAAGCACGTATGAGCGTTTGTCGTCGCTGACGTAGTAATAGTATTTCCATTTCTCCTTATTGCCCTCGAAGCCCCTCATGTCGGGGTTTCCGAACACCCCGGTCACTTCAGACGGGGTCATGCCTGGATGGATGTCAGCCATTCTGGCGCTGTAGGTCCTGAATACTCCGCAGGATGCAGTGAACGCCACGAGTGCGGCAGAGGCCAGGAATATGACCAGCTTTCTCATTTTCCTATCGTCTTTCGCTCTGAATCAGGTATTCGGCTATCTGCACGGCATTCAGTGCCGCGCCCTTGCGTATCTGGTCGCCGGAGAGCCAGAGGGTCATGCCGTTCTCGTCGGCGATGTCGCGGCGTATGCGGCCCACGTAGACGTCGTCCTTTCCTCCGGTGAAGAGCGGCATGGGGTAGGTCTTCGTCGCGGGGTCGTCCTGCACGGTGACTCCCGGGGCGGCCTCGAGCGCGGCGCGTACCTGCTCCTCCGTGAGAGGCTCATCTGTCTCTATCCAGACAGCTTCGGAATGTGAGCGCAGCGATGAGATTCTCACGCAGGTGGCCGAGCAGCGGATGTCCGAATGCAGGATCTTGCGGGTCTCGTTGAACATCTTCATCTCCTCCTTCGTATAGCCGTTGTCGGTGAACACGTCAATCTGCGGAATCACGTTGTAGGCCAGCTGATAGGCGAACTTGTCGACCGTGACGGGCTCGCCATTCACTATCTGCCGGTACTGCTCCTGGAGTTCCGCCATGGCCTGGGCACCGGCGCCGGAAGCCGACTGGTAGCTCGCCACATGCACGCGGCGGATGTGCGAGAGCCTGTCGATAGGCTTCAGGACCACCACCATCATTATCGTGGTGCAGTTGGGGTTCGCGATTATGCCGCGCGGGCGCACGAGGGCGTCTTCGGCGTTGCATTCGGGCACCACGAGAGGCACGTCGTCATCCATGCGGAACGCGCTCGAATTGTCGATCATCACGGCTCCGTGCTTCGTTATCGTCTCCGCGAACTCGCGGGAGGTGCCGGCACCAGCCGACACGAAGGCGTAGTCCACGCCCCTGAAGTCGTCGTTGTGCTGGAGGAGCTTCACTTCTATCTCCTTCCCCCGGAAGCTGTATTTTCTTCCGGCGCTCCTCTGCGAACCGAAGAGCAGAAGCTCGTCGGCAGGGAAATTCCTCTGTTCGAGCACGCGGAGGAACTCCTGTCCCACCGCTCCGCTCGCTCCTACTATCGCTGCTTTCATATTCGATATGCTTTTATCGTCAGTTTTTCAGATGTTCGCTATGCTCATTATGTCGGCGAAGACTCCTGCGGCAGTCACATCGGCGCCGGCGCCGTAGCCCTGGATCAGCATGGGATGGCGGTTGTACCTTTCGGTGGTCAGCCGTATGATGTTGTTGGAGCCGTCCAGCACATAGAAAGAATGCGTGCTGTCCACTTCCTGAAGGCCGACCGAGCATTTGCCACGGTCCATCCTGGCCACGAACCTGAGCCGCTTGTGCTCTCTTTCCAGAACCTGCCTTCGGCTTTCGAACTCCGCGTCAAGCTCCGGAAGCCTCCGCCAGAACTCCTCCATCGTGCAGTCGAAGAGCTCGTCCGGGATGAACAGGCGGGCCTCCACGTCTTCGAGGTTCACCACGTAGCCGGCTTCTCGGGAAAGTATCACGAGCTTGCGCATCACGTCCTTGCCGGAAAGGTCCACTCTGGGGTCAGGTTCCGAGTATCCCTGCTCCTGGGCCATGCGCACGGCCTTGCTGAACGGAATTTCGGCCGATATGGTGTTGAAGATGAAGTTCAGGGTGCCGCTGAGCACGGCTTCCAGCTTCAGTATGCGGTCTCCGCTGTTGCAGAGGTCGTTGATGGTGTTGATAATCGGCAATCCGGCGCCGACATTGGTCTCGAAGAGGAACTTGACGCTGTGCCGCATGGCCGTGTCCTTGAGCCTGCGGTAGGAAGGATAGTCCGAAGATGCGGCCACCTTGTTCGCGGCGACCACCGATACGCCATGCTTGAAGAAGTCTTCGTAGAGCGCGGCGATTTCGGCGCTGGCGGTGCAGTCTACGAACACCGAGTTGAATATGTTCATGCCTATGACCTCATCGCGCAGCTTCACGGGGTCGATTTCCGTCCCTCCGGCAAGAGCTTCGCGCCAGGCGCCGGGAGAGATGCCGTCGCGGTTGAATACGGCGCGGGTGCTCCTGGCTATGCCGACCAGGTTGATCTTGAGGTTCCTTTCGCGCATCAGCTTCTCTCTCTGCGACGCCAGCTGTTCGAGAAGCTTCCCTCCGACGGTGCCGACGCCGCACACGAAGAGGTTGAGCTCCTGATACTCGGAGAGGAAGAAGCTGTCATGAATCACGTTCAGGGATTTCCGCAGGTTCCTGCGGTTCACGATGAACGATATGTTGCTCTCCGACGAGCCCTGGGCGCATGCTATGACACTGATGCCGTTGCGGCCGAGCGTGCCGAAGAGCTTCCCGGCGATTCCGGCGTGATACTTCATGTTCTCTCCGACCACTGCGACCGCCGCGAGCTCATACTCGACCTGTACCGGAAGTATCGCGCCTCCGGCTATTTCGCGGCTGAATTCCCTGTCAATCGCCTCGGCGGCGGGAACCGCGTCCTGGCGGCTCACCCCAATGGTGATTCCCGTTTCCGAAGCCGACTGGCTGACGAGGAAGGCGCTGATGTTCTCGTCAGCGAGCACCTTGAAGATGCGGCTGTCGATTCCGACTATTCCTACCATCGATGTGCCGGAAAGCGTAATCAGGCTGATGTCGTCGATAGAGGATATGCCTTTGATGAGCCTGTCGTCAGGATGGCATTCGCGCCTTATGGCCGTGCCCGGGGAATCGGGGTTGAAAGTGTTCCTGACCAGAATGGGGATGCCTTTCGCGCAGACCGCGTAGAGTGTCGGGGGATATATGACCTTCGCGCCGAAGTTGCAGAGCTCCATCGCCTCGGCGTAGCTCATTTCGTCGATTACGTACGAGGTCTTTATGATTTTGGGGTCGGCGGTCATGAATCCGTCCACGTCCGTCCATATCTCCAGCAGCTCGGCGTCCAGGGCGGCGGCGATCAGGCTGGCGGTGTAGTCCGAGCCTCCGCGGCCGAGATTCGTGATGTCTCCCGTCATGCTGTCCCGGGCGATGAATCCCGGAACCACTGCCGGAGCCCCGCCGAACCCCTCGAAGGCTTCGCGTATCAGCCTGGCAGTGCTTTCGGCGTCAACGACGTTCTCTCCTCTCTGCCTCATGGTTCTGATGAAAGCCAGGGAATCGTAGAGCTCCGCCCCGGGTATCACGGCCCTGACAATCATGGACGACATCCTCTCCCCGAAGCTCACCACCTCGTCGAGAGTCTTGGAGGGCAGCACCTGGAGCAGGCAGATGCCCTCGCAGATGCTGAGCAGCCTGTCGAGCATGATGCCGAGCTCGGTCTCGAGCCCCGCTCTTCCGGCCGCCGGAACGATTTCCCTGCAGACGGAAAGATGGCGCTCGCGCATGGCGGCTATTTCATCGCGGAAGGCCGGGTCGCCTTCTTCCGCGAGCCTTGCAGTGCGTATGAGCTGGTCGGTGACTCCTGCAAGCGCGGAAACGACCACGATGGGCGCCTCCCGGCGGGAAGACACGATATCCTTGACTTTGAGTATGGTTTCTGGCGTACCCACGGAGGTGCCGCCGAATTTGAGAACTTTCATCTTCATCTTTTGGTTTGCAATCTCCAAAAGTAGGGAAATTCTTGCTTTCTTCAAAAGAAATGGCAATCTTCGTAAGATTTCACAGCAAAGAGACAAGATACATGAAGGTATTTAGCGACGAACTCGTCCGGGAGGCCTGCTCCCGCTGCAGCATCAGGGACCTTTCCACGGCAACGATTGGCGAAATCCTTCTCGCCGCACAATATCTTGAAGACAAGACCGGAATCCCTTTTGTCCGCATGGACCAGGGCTCGCCGGGCCTTCCGATAAACAGATGCGGCACAGAGGCCGAGAAACGCGCGCTGGACTCCGGGATATGCTCGCAGTATCCGCCTGCGGACGGGCTTCCGGAGCTCAAGCAGGCCGCTTCACGCTTCGTCAAGGCGTTCATCGACATCGGCATCAGCCCGAGAGCCTGCATCCCCACCACCGGCTCCGTGGAGGCTTCGTTCGCAGCCTTCGCCGCCTGCGCCGGGCGCATTCCCGGAAAGGGCAGAATCCTGTTCATCGACCCGGGCTTCCCGGTCCAGAAGGCCCAGCTGCGCATTCTCGGACTGCAGTGGCGCAGTTTCGACATCTATTCATGGCGAGGGGCGGAGAGGCTGCGCTCCAGGCTGGAGCAGGAGCTCGCAGGAGGCGACATAGCCGCAATCATATATTCCAACCCCGACAACCCGGCATGGACCTGCCTGGAGGAGGACGAGCTGGCGGTCATTGGCGAGCTGGCGACCAAGTACGACACGGTGGTGATAGAGGATCTCGCATATTTCTGCATGGATTACCGCAAAGAGCTCGGAAAGCCGTTCCAGCCGCCCTATCTTCCTACGGTGGCGCGCTATACCGACAACTACATACTTATGCTGTCGGCATCCAAGATATTCAGCTACGCCGGCCAGAGGATAGGCATGATATGCGTATGCGACAGCCTGTTCGACCGCAGGTATCCCGCCCTGGCGCAGAGGTACGGCGACGCAGGCGTGTTCGGCGTGACGCTGACCTCGTCGATACTCTACCTGATCACCAGCGGCTGCACCTACAGCACGCAGTTCGGATATGCCGAGATGCTGAACCGTTCGTGCGACGGGGCGCTGGACTTCGTGGCCGACACATCGGAGTACGCAGCCCGCACACGCAGAATCAAGGAAATCATGCTCCGCCATGGTTTTCACGTAGTCTATGAGAATGACGCGACACAGCCTGTCGGTGACGGATTCTTCTTCACCGTAGGCTACGAAGGGCTCAGCGGGGACGAGCTCGTGACCGAGCTCATGCACTACGGTGTCAGCTGCATCAGCCTTTCCACCACCGGCAGCCTCCAGCAGGGAGTCAGGGGCTGCAGCAGCCGCATGCGCGAGGAGCTCTATCCTCTGCTCGAGCGGAGAATGGCGGAATTCGAAAAAGACCATCCGAAGAAATGAGATACCACAAGATTGTAATCGACGAGCCCTTCGAGTTCGAAGCCGGAGGGCGTCTGGAAAAACTTGAACTGGTCTACCATACATCCGAGAGGGACTACCGCCCAGGAGAGACCGTAATATGGATATGCCACGCGCTTACGGGAAATTCCAACCCCGAGGACTGGTGGCCGCAGACCGTGGGGAAGGGGAAGCTCTTCGACCCCGACAAATACTATATAGTATGCGCCGGAATGCTGTGTTCGCCCTACGGCTCCAGCTCGCCGGCCTCGATCAATCCCACCACCGGCAGGCCGTACATGCTGGATTTCCCGAAAACGACGGTACGTGACGTGGTCCGCGCGAACATCCTTGTGCGCAAGCGGCTCGGGATAGGGCATATCGACCTCATGATAGGGCCTTCGATAGGAGGTTTCCAGGCCCTCGAATGGGTGATTATGGAACCGGACGTGGTTTCAGATGCGGTCTTCCTCGCGACCTCGACACGGGTGACGCCCTACATGACCGCATTCAACGAATCCCAGCGCATGGCCCTCGAGGCAGACCCGGAGTTCCTGGCCGCTGAAAGCCTCGAATCCGGAAAGGCCGGCCTTGCATGTGCAAGGTCTATGGCGCTCATATCCTACAGGACCTTCGAAGGTTACAACAGGACCCAGAAGGAGCCTGACGAGGACACCCTTTTCGCGGGCCGGGCCTGCTCATACCAGCGCTACCAGGGCAAGAAGATGGTCGACAGGTTCGACGCCTACTGCTACTGGTATCTGACATGGATGCTTGACAGCCAGAACGTGGGCAGGGGGCGCGGGGGAGTGGAGGCTGCGCTGGCCCGGATCAAGGCCGACTGTCTCGTGGTGAGCATAGACAGCGACGTGCTGTTCCCGCCCGAGCACGGCAAGGCTACAGTGTCCGAGCTCAGGCATGCGCAGTACCGCGAAATCAGCTCGGTCTTCGGCCACGACGGCTTCCTTATCGAGAACGACCAGCTGGTCAGCATCCTCCAGCCCCTGCTGGAGAAATACAGGCAATGACGCGCCGATAGCCACTTTGCCGTTTGCATTTCGACGGCACGGTTGCTGACTCCAATCTTTTCTGCCATCTTTTCTCGGGATATCGGACCGTTTCCGGACTTACATCGGGCGATATCACTGCTACGGTCGATGATGCATGCTCGGACAGTAGTCGGGCATTCCGCTCATATCAAGCCGAGCTCCCTGGCGATCCGACAGGCTTCGATGGAGTTCTTGACCCGGAGCTTGTCGAGTATGTTCTGGCGATGCCGGCTTACGGTGTGGATGCTTATCGACAGCCCTTCGGCTATCTCCAGGCTCATCATGCCTGCGTCAATCATTCTCAGGATTTCCGTTTCGCGCCGGGTGAGCATCTGTTTGTCTTCACGTGCGCCAAGGCTCATCGTCTCTCCGGTCATAGTGTTCATGACCACATTCCAGGGGCATGCGGAGGGCAGGGGATTGTACAGGCAGAGTGCCAACCACAGGCTACTGCCGTCAGGTGAGGCGATATAGGACATCCTGTGCAAGGCCTGCCGCCAGGTTCCGGTGCCGTCAGCCATGCGGAGACGGTTCAGCAGCTGCCATGCCGTGCGTATCCCGCGCGGCTGGCGCTTGACGAAATGGAAGAAACGCAACTCCTGGAGATATTTGAAGTGAAGGTCGTCCGGATGGAGCCGGTCCAGAATCTCCTTCTCCCATATCGAATCTATACTGCCGGAAAAGCTTCCTGAGGCATCCAGGTCCAACAGTCTTGAGAATCCTCCGTAATATATGTAGCTGACATTGGCGTGCAAGTCGCTCAACACGGCAACGGCGTTCTCCAGCTCGGCATATCCGGCCGCTATGGTCTTGTATCTGGCCAGGACGGAATTCTCCAGCCCCCGGGCTCCGCTGAAATCCTGCTGTTGCAATTCATCGCTCAACTGTCTTACAAGGCTCATTGAAAATGGTTATTTTTGATTATTGCATATTCTGCATTAACATCCTACCTTGCAAAGGTAAATCAAATATATGGTTATTCATGTTGAGCGAGAAGGATAAATGCCGCGCCGGAGAGTTGTATGACGCCAATCATGACAGGCAGCTCATTGAAGAAAGGCTCCGGTGCAAGCGCTTGTGCTTCGAATATAACCGGCTTGACCCCGGAATGGCGGAGCGCAGGGAGGAAATGCTCCGCGGCCTGCTCGGGAAGACAGGAGGGAATTTCCTGATAGAGCAGCCGTTCCTGTGCGATTACGGCTACAACATCGAGATCGGCGAGAATTTCTACTCCAACGTCAATTGCGTCATTCTCGACGAGGCTGCCGTGCGCTTCGGCAACAATGTTTTCGTGGGGCCGAATTGCGCCTTCTATACCGCAGGGCACCCTCTTGACGCCAGACTGCGCGGCAGCGGGCTTGAGTTTGCGAGGCCGATAACGGTCGGGAACGATGTATGGATAGGTGGCAACGTGGTCGTGCTCCCCGGAGTCACGATAGGGGACGGCTGCGTCATAGGCGCCGGCAGCGTGGTGACAAGGGACATTCCGGCGGCATGCCTCGCGTTCGGCAACCCCTGCCGCATCATCCGGAAACTATGATCGGACCCAGCCGTTGTCTAATGCCCGGCAAGGCAGGAGGCGGCCTGAGAGGCTAGCCGCCCGCGGCTGTGAGCGGGCGATATTTCGCAGCGCAGCGAAGAAATATCGATGGAGCGAAGCGGAACCTTGAAGGCCGCCTCCTGCCTTGCCGGGACGATAAAAAGAAAATATATTCAACAAAATCAAGAATAAGATGAAAAGACTGATTTTAGCCGGGCTTGCGCTGATTGCGTACATGATGCCGGCAGGGGCCCAGACCCTGGAAAAAATGACCTGGTTCAACGAGCCCGAACACTGGGAAATCAAGGATAACGCGCTTATCATGTCCGTCACTCCGCAGAGCGACTACTGGCGCATCTCGCATTACGGCTTCACCGTCGACGATGCGCCGTTCTATTACACGACCTACGGCGGAGAATTCGAGGCCAAGGTCAAGATTTCGGGCGACTACAAGGTCCGCTTCGACCAGGCCGGCCTGATGCTCCGGATTGACAAGGAGAACTACATCAAGGCTGGAATCGAATACGTGGACGGAAAGTTCAACCTCAGCACCGTGGTGACCCACCACACTTCAGACTGGAGCGTGATAACCCTCGACAAGACCGTACCGTACGTCTGGATCAAGGCCGTCAGGAGGCTCGATGCCGTGGAGATATTCTACTCGTTCGACGATGTGAACTACGTGATGATGCGCAACTGCTGGCTGCAGGACAACACCCCCGTGATGGTCGGACTGATGGCCGCCTGCCCCGACGGACAGGGCTTCGAGGCCAGGTTCGAGAACTTCACCATGAAGCACCTTCCCGATTCGCGCCGTCTGGAATGGCTCGAGAACAACCCCGAATAAACGAAATTTGCTTATTTTTGCACTGACAAAACCAGTGCAGAAATGAAAGTCATGAAATTCGGCGGAACTTCCGTCGGCACCGTAGAGAGAATGAAACATGTAGCAACACTCATTAAAGATGCAACACCCAAGATTGTGGTACTGTCTGCCACTGCAGGCACCACCAACCATCTGGAGGAGATTGCCGCCAACTTGTTCAACCGTGAAATAGAACAAGCTCACGACCGTATCACCCGGCTGGAATTCCAATTCATCGAATTTGCCAATGGGTTGCTGACCGACGAGAAACTGAAACGGGAAGCAATAGATTATATCCTCGACCGCTTCCAGCAACTTTGGAAATTTACCAAAGATTCCTTCACCTCTGTCGAAGAGAAGGAAGTGCTGGCACAAGGCGAACTTATCAGTACCGCCCTAATGCACTTCTACCTGCGCGAGCTGAAAGTTCCCAATGTACTGCTTTGTGCATTCGACTTCATGCGTATCGGCCCCGACAACGAACCCGACTTGGAATATATAGAACAGAAACTCCGAGAGCAGCTTGCCTGCCATCCCGGCATCAATCTCTTCATCACTCAGGGTTTCATCTGCAAGAATGCCTATAACGAAACAGATAACCTGAAACGCGGCGGCAGTGATTACACTGCTTCCCTCATTGGCACCGCCCTCCAAGCAGACGAGATACAAATATGGACGGACATAGATGGCATGCACAACAATGATCCGCGCGAGGTGTCAGGTACCCGCCCCGTGAAACGCCTCAGCTTCAACGAAGCCGAACAACTGGCCTTCTATGGTGCCAAGATACTGCATCCCTTCTGTATCGCCCCGGCACGCCTAAGGAATATTCCCGTCCGGTTGCTTAACTCTATGGAACCGTCGGCAGAAGGCACGTTGATTTCCAACCTGCAGGACGACAATATCATCAAGGCCATAGCCGCCAAGGACCACATCATATACATAAAGTTCGAATCGAACCATAATCTGTGTCCCTATCTGTTCATCAGCAAGATTTTCGACATTTTTGCCAAGTACCGTACCCCCCTCTGCCTGCTGGTATCCTCCAATCTGGACGTATCTGTGGCTATGGGAATATGCCGGGTTTGAGGTAAAGATTATGGAGGCGCTAAAGGACATCCCCCTACGGATGATTTCATATGGCAGCAGCAATAATGACGTGGCATTCGTCATTAAGAATACAGACAAAAAAAGGGCTTTACAAGCCCTAAATGATAAGTTATTCCAACCGGAATATGCAGAACGGAACTAAAAGAAATGGTTCCGTATCTCCTTCGCGATGTAACGGCCCATCAGCTCCTGCCCCGGTTTGTCGGG